>Ga0315277_10000943_pt1 | contig 43603 bp, 59 predicted proteins | sample YL17G05_15_MG_FD_203695 | JGI IMG/M metagenome (GOLD analysis project Ga0315277, IMG submission 203695) | Sediment microbial communities from Yellowstone Lake, YNP, Wyoming, USA - YL17G05_15 | ecosystem: Environmental > Aquatic > Freshwater > Lake > Sediment | place: USA: Wyoming | collected... | reverse complement strand
CCAGGCGGTGGCGGCCGGCGGCGATGGCGCCCGACGTGACCACGATGACGTCGGCGCCCTGGCGGTGCAGACGCGCCACCTGGCCCACCAGGGCGGACATCATCTCCAGGTTCAGGCGGTCGGTGCCGGCGGTGAGGACGTTGGTGCCGAACTTGGCGATGATGCGCTGGTAGCGAAGCCCCGCCTCGCCGGCAGGCAGGCCCGCGCCGCCGGCGGGAGTGATCGCCTCGCCGCCGTCGCGGCCTGGTCCGCTGCGCCCCTTCTTCTCTGCCATCGTATGCGAGATGCGCCCCCGCGGGGCGCCGTCGGCCCGAATTATAGCGCGCGCTTCGGAGCCTCACAAGGAAAACCGTCAGCGCCGCAGCATCCCTCCCATGTAGCGGAGGCTTTCCAGCCTCGGCGCCCCTTTTGGGGACAGGCTCGAAAGCCTGGGCCTGGCTGACCTTTGTGAGGAGAAATACTCCTTGACACTGCATTGTGCCCCTGTTAGACTAACACTTCGGCGCTTCAGGCCGCAGGTATACGGCTACAGGTCGAAAGACCCCGAAAGTGACTACGGTCGGCGCTTAGTGGGGTACCCCCGGCTAGCGCCGGGAGTCCGCCGAAGTTGGGCAGCGCCCCACGCCGCACTGGCTCAGGAATAGGGCTTTCGACCTATCATTGTGGCTGCGGCGCCTGCCTTGTGGATGTCGATCAGATAGGCTGGAGAGAGCTGTGCCTACTATCAATCAGTTGGTACGCAAGGGGCGCAAGAAGCTGATCAAGAAGACCAAGGCGCCCGCCCTGCGCTTCAGCTATAACGCGCTGAGGGGCCATCTGGAGCGGGGCGAGGGCGCGCCCCAGAAGCGGGGCGTCTGCACCCAGGTCCGGACCATGACCCCCAAGAAGCCCAACTCCGCCCTGCGCAAGATCGCCCGCGTCCGCCTCACCAACGGCATCGAGGTCACGGCCTACATCCCAGGCGAGGGGCATACCCTTCAGGAGCACTCAGTGGTCCTTATCCGGGGCGGCCGCATCAAGGACCTTCCCGGCGTGCGCTACCACATCATCCGGGGCGCCCTCGACGCCCAGGGCGTGGCGGGCCGCAAGCGCGGCCGCAGCAAGTACGGCACCCGCAAGGCGGGAGGCCCCACCGCGGTGGTGAGCTAGGACATGCCACGACGAGCCAAGGTCATCCATAGGGAGGTCCCACCCGACGCCCGCTATCATAGCCGGACGCTGGCCGGCTTCATCCACAAGGTCATGCGTAGCGGCAAGAAGAGCCTGGCCGAGCGTGTCGTGTATGGAGCCCTCGACCAGATCGAGACCCAGACCCGGCGCAACCCGCTGGACATCTTTGACCAGGCCCTGCGCAACGCCACCCCCATGGTGGAGGTGAAGCCGCGGCGGGTGGGCGGCGCCACCTATCAGGTGCCGGTGGACATCCGCTCGGAGCGGAGGAGCTCGCTGGCAATGCGCTGGCTGCTGAACTCAGCGCGGGCCCGGCGTGGCCGCTCCTTCCCCGAGAGGCTGGCAGCGGAGCTGCTGGACGCTGCCAACAGCCAGGGCGCCACTATCAAGCGCAAGGAAGACACCCACCGCATGGCGGAGGCGAACCGCGCCTTCGTTCATTATCGGTGGTGAGATTTGTAGGGCCGCCGGTGACCCTTCGCCGGCGGTTCCTTTCTCGTGAAGCGGCATGCCAAGAACGGTATCCATCAACAGAACGCGCAACATCGGCATCATCGCCCACATCGATGCCGGAAAGACCACTGTGACCGAACGCATCCTGTTCTACACCGGCCGCACCTATAAGATGGGCGAGGTCCACGAAGGCACCGCCGTCATGGACTGGATGGAACAGGAGCGGGAGCGGGGTATCACCATCACCGCCGCCGCCACCACCTGCGATTGGCGTGACCACCTGATAAACATCATCGATACCCCGGGCCACGTCGACTTCACGGTGGAGGTCGAGCGCAGCCTGCGCGTCCTCGACGGAGGCGTCGTTGTCTTCGATGCCGTCCATGGCGTGGAGCCCCAGTCGGAGACCGTGTGGCGCCAGGCCGACCGCTATCGTGTGCCCCGCGTCTGCTTCGTCAACAAGATGGACCGCGTGGGCGCCGACCTCTGGCGAACCATCGACATGATCGCTGAGCGGCTGGAGGCACGGCCTCTCCCCATCCAGATCGCCATCGGCGAGGAGGCCAACTTCGAGGGCGTCATCGACCTGGTGGAGGAGCAGGCCTGGTACTTCTCCGCGGACCGTGACCAGGCGCCGGAGGTGAAGCCGGTACCCCCCGAGTACGCCGAAGCCTGCGCCCGCCACCGCGAGAAGCTCATCGAGAAAGCGGCAGAGGTCGACCATCAGCTCATGATCAGCTACGTGGAGGGCCGCGCTATCGGCGCCACAGAGCTGAAGAAAGCCCTTCGCCGCGCCACCCTGGCCAGCGCAGCCACCCCCGTTCTCTGCGGTAGCGCCCTTCGCAACAAGGGCATCCAGCCCCTGCTGGACGCCGTAGTCGACTACCTGCCGGCGCCGGACGACGTGCCGCCCGTGGTGGGAAGTAACCCCAAGACCGGCCAGTCCCAGGAGCGCCGGGCCGACGACGGGGAGCCCTTCGCCTCGCTGGCCTTCAAGATCGTGGCCGACCCCTACGTGGGGCGCCTGGCCTACTTCCGCGTCTACTCCGGCAAGGCCGCGACCAGCTCCACGGTCTTCAATACCACTCGCGGCGAGCGAGAGCGGTTCGGGCGGCTGCTGCGCATGCACGCCAACCACCGCGAGGAGGTAGAGGAGGTCTACGCTGGTGATATCGCCGCCGCCGTAGGCCTCAAGAACACGTTCACCGGCGACACCCTCTGCGACCTCAGCCACCAGATACTCCTCGAATCCATCCGCTTTCCCGATCCCGTCATCTCCGTTGCCATCGAGCCCAAGACTAAGGAAGATCAGGACCGCATGGGCGAGACCCTGGGCCGCCTGGCGGAGGAAGACCCCACCTTCCGCACCCGCTACGACTCGGAGACAGGCCAGACCATCATCTCGGGCATGGGCGAGCTGCACCTGGAGGTCATCGTGGACCGCATGCTGCGCGAGTTCCGGGTGGGCGCCAGTGTGGGACGGCCTCAGGTGGCCTACAAGGAGACCATCACGCGCTCCGTCCGGGTCGAGGGGCGCTTCATCCGCCAGACCGGAGGCCGCGGCCAGTACGGCCACGTGTGGCTGGAGTTGGAGCCTCGGGAGCGGGGCGCCGGCTTTGAGTTCGTCAACAAGATCGTGGGAGGCACCATCCCCCGGGAGTTCATCCCCGACGTGGAGGCGGGTGTCAAAGAGGCGCTGGATAGCGGCGCCCTGGCCAGCTACCCGGTCATCGACGTGCGGGCCACCCTGGTGGATGGCAGCTACCACCCGGTGGACTCCTCGGAGATCGCTTTTCGCACGGCGGGCTCCCTGGCCACACGCCAGGCGCTGGTGCAGGGCGATCCCATCCTGCTGGAGCCCATCATGAAGGTAGAGGTGGCCACCCCGGAGCAGTTCTTCGGCGACGTGGTGGGCGACATCACCTCGCGGCGGGGACACGTCACGGGCGTGGATGCCAGGGGCAGCACCCAGATAGTGCGGGCCCTGGTCCCCCTGGCCGAGACCTTTGGCTACGCCACTGACCTGCGCTCCCTGACCCAGGGGCGGGCCACCTACAGCATGGAGTTCGACCACTACGAGGAGGTATCACCAGAGCTGGCAGAGAAGATCGGCGGCGCCAGGCTACGTCGGCCGGCGCACGCCTGAGCCCAGCCAGCGTTGCGAGCGGAGCGATGGCCAGACAAAAGATTCGGATAAGACTCAAGGCTTACGACCACCGCATACTGGACCAGTCGGCGGAGCAGATCGTGGAGGCAGCGGAGCGGACAGGCGCCGCCGTCGCCGGCCCCGTGCCCCTTCCTACCGAGATCAAGAAGTTCTGCGTCATCCGCTCGCCGCACGTGGACAAGGACTCCCGGGAGCAGTTCGAGATCCGCACCCACAAGCGGCTCATCGACATCCTGGAGCCTACCTCCAAGACCGTGGACACGCTGATGCGCCTGCAACTCCCGGCGGGCGTCGACATCGAGATCAAGCTCTAGGGGGAGAGCAATGCCGGAAGGCATCCTGGGACGCAAGGTCGGCATGACACAGTACTTCGACCGACAGGGCGAGGCGCGGCCGGTCACGATCATCGAGGCTGGCCCCTGCCTGGTGATCCAGGTGAAGACCCAGGAGAACGACGGCTACCAGGCGGTGCAACTGGGCTTCGGCCATGCCAAGAGGCTCAACTCGCCCCAGAAAGGGCACCTGAAGAAGCTGGGCCAGTTCCGCTACCTGCGGGAGTTCCGCGTCGGCGATGTCTCCCAGTACAAGGTGGGCCAGCGCCTGGGCGCGGAGCTCTTCCAGGCAGGAGACCTGGTGGACATCACCGGAATATCCAAGGGCCGCGGGTTTGCCGGCGCCATGCGCCGCCACGGCTTCCGGAGCGGTCCTCGCACTCACGGACAGTCGGACCGGCACCGGGCGCCGGGCTCCATCGGCTCCGGCACCGCGCCAGGGCGGGTGCTGAAGGGACTGAAGATGGCCGGCCATATGGGCGACGCCCGGGTGACGGTGCGCAAACTGCGGGTGCTGGAGAGCAACCCCGCCACCGGCATCCTGGTGGTGGAGGGAGCGGTCCCTGGGGCCCGGAACGGCCTTCTGGCCATCAAGCGGCCCAGCATAGCCGCCAAGAAGAAGGATTGAGGTCGCTGCCGTGCGTCTGACGGTCAAGAACACCCAGGGCGAAGAAGTCGACACCATTGAGGTGGATGACCGGGTGTTCGGCATCAAGCCTAACCGGGCGGTGGTGCACCAGGCGCTCCTGGCCCACCTGGCGAACCGCCGGGCCGGGACGGCCAGCACCAAGACCCGGGGCGAAGTGCGAGGGAGCACAGCCAAGATACGGCGCCAGAAGGGCACGGGGCGGGCCCGCATGGGCAGCATCCGCGCGCCCAACCTCACAGGCGGCGGCGTCGCCTTCGGCCCCAGGCCCCGCGGCTTCGTCCAGCGGCTGCCCAAACGCATGCGAAGGCTGGCCATCCGCTCCGTCCTCTCCGACAAGGCCGCGGAGGAACGCCTGCAAGTGCTGGATCGCCTGGCCCTGGACAAGCCCAGGACCAAGGACGTAGCGGAGGTGGTGGCAAACCTGGGAGTCTCCGGCTCAGCGCTCATCGTCATCGCAGAGCCGGAGCGCAACGTTCTCCTGGGGGCACGCAACCTGCCGGAGACGAAGGTGTTGCCGGCCGCCTACCTGAACGTGGTGGACATGCTCTCGCACCGGGCGCTGATCATGACGGTGGACGCGGTCCGCAAGGCCGAGGCCCTCTGGGGCGGCGAGCGGGCCTTGCGCCGCCGGGCGCCGCCCGCAGGCGAGCAGGTATCGGTAGGGGAGGGAAGCTGAGATGCCGAAGGAGCTTCACCCCTATGCCGTCATCGTGAGGCCGCTGGTGACGGAGAAGAGCACCCTCCTCGCGGGCTTCAACAAGTACGCCTTTGAGGTGATGCCTCACGCCAACAAGGTGCAGATCAAAGGCGCGGTGGAGGTAGCCTTTAACGTGCGTGTGCGCGGCGTGAACACCTGCAACGTCCGCGGCAAGGTCCGGCGCTTCGGGCGCTCGCGCACTGTGGGCCGCTCCTGGAAGAAGGCCATCGTTACCCTGGAGGAGGGCTACAAGATCGAGCTCTTCGAGGGCATTTAGGGCTCGGAGAGGCAAAGACCATGGCACTGAAGCAGTACAAGCCCACCTCACCCGGCCGCCGCGGGATGTCCGGCTTCACCTTCGAAGAGGTGACGCGCAAGAAGCCGGAGAAGTCTCTGCTGGCTCCCCTAGCGCGTCGAGCAGGCCGCAACAACCAGGGCCGGATAACCGTCCGGCACCAGGGAGGCGGTGCCAAGCGCCAGCTACGGCTCATTGACTTCAAGCGGGACAAGTGGGGCGTGCCGGGCAAGGTGGCCAGTATCGAGTACGACCCCAACCGCTCGGCACGCATCGCCCTCATCCACTACCGGGACGGGGACAAGCGCTACATCCTGGCCCCACTCGGTATCCAGGTCGGAGATACCGTGGAGTCGGGGCCCAACGCCGAGGTCAAGCCGGGCAACGCCCTGCCCCTGCGGAACATACCCACCGGCACCACGATCCACAACATCGAGCTCACGGTGGGCAGGGGCGGCCAGTTGGTGCGGGGGGCCGGCACCGCTGCCCAGCTCATGGCCAAGGAGGAGCGCTACAGCCTGGTGCGCCTCCCCTCGGGTGAGATGCGCCGCCTCCCCTCCGGCTGCATGGCCACTATAGGCCAGTTGGGCAACGTCGAGAACAACATCGTCAAGCTGGGCAAGGCAGGCCGCTCGCGGAACATGGGGCGTCGGCCTCAGGTCCGTGGTGCCGCCATGAATCCGCGCGACCACCCCCACGGCGGCGGTGAGGGCAAGGCGCCCGTGGGGATGCCGGGGCCCAAGACGCCTTGGGGGAAGCCGGCTATGGGGTACCGTACCCGCGGCAAGAAGCCCAGCGACAAGCACATCGTGCGCCGTCGATACGGCTAGCAGGTAAGAGAACATGTCACGCTCGACCAAGAAAGGGCCCTTCGTGGAGCCCAAGCTGATGAAGAAGGTGGACATGGTGCAGCGCTCCGGCCAGCGGACCGTCATCCGCACCTGGTCGCGGGCCTCCACCATCATGCCGCAAATGGTAGGGCTCACCATCGGCGTCCACGATGGCCGGCGTCACGTGCCCATCTTTGTCACCGAGAACATGGTCGGCCACAAGCTCGGGGAGTTCGCCGCCACGCGCCACTTCCGGGGGCACTCCGGCCGCTCGGAGAAGACCACCCAGGTAAGGCGGCGGTAGCGGGCATGGAGATCAAGGCCACCGCCAAGCACACCGGCGTATCGGCCCGCAAGGTGCGGCTGATACTGGAGCACCTGCCCGGCAAGCGGGTGGAGGAGGCGCTTGGCGTGCTCCAGTTCATGCCGACGCCCAACGCCCGCCTGGTGGCCAAGGTGGTGAAATCGGCGGCGGCCAACGCCGAGAACAACTTCCAGATGTCGACGGCGGACCTGCGCATCAAGGCCGCCTATGCCGGCGAGGCCCGCCGCACGAAGAGGTTCCGCCCGCGGCCGCGGGGTCGCGCCAGCGCCGTCCGGCGCCCTTCGAGCCACATCACCATCGTGGTGGAAGAGGAGGAGGCTTAGCGTGGGTCACAAAGTCCACCCGACGGGGTTCCGCCTGGGCATCATCTACGGCTGGCAGAGCAAATGGTACGCCGATCGCCACTACACGAATCTCCTGCACGAGGATCTCGCGATTCGGCGCACCATCACGAAAGGCCTGGCGGACGCCGGCATCTCGAAGGTGGAGATCGACCGCGATGCAAACCACGTGGTGGTGACAGTGCACACGGCCAAGCCCGGCATCGTCATCGGTCGGGGCGGACAGAAGGTGGATGAGCTAAGGCTGACGTTGGAGCGCCTGTCGGGCCGTCGGGTGCGGGTCAACATCATCGAGATCCGCCAGCCAGAGCTAGACGCTCAACTAGTAGCCCGCAGCGTCGCCGACCAGTTGCAGCGGCGGGTCTCCTTCCGCCGCGCCCTCAAGCAGAGCGTAGCCCGGACCATGCAGCGGGGCGCCAAGGGAGTCAAGATCACGGTGGGCGGGCGCCTGGGCGGGTCCGAGATGTCGCGCCGGGAGACGGACATGGAGGGCCGCGTGCCTCTGCATACTCTCCGCGCCGACATCGACTACGGGACGGCGGAAGCCCACACCACCTTCGGCCGCATCGGCGTCAAGGCCTGGATCTACAAGGGTGACATCCTGCCGGAGCCCAAGGCGCCGCCGCAGCCAGAGGAAGCCGAAGTCGAGGAGCCAGCGCCCGTAGGCGCAGCGTCAGCGGCGCCGCCCGAGGGCCCGGGGGCCGAAGCTGAAAGCGCTGCTCCAGCGGAGCAAAAGGCCCCCGACAGCAGCCAATCGGTGGAGCAATAGCTGTGCTTGAACCAAAACGGGTCAAGTGGCGCAAGGTCCACCGCGGACACCGCCGCGGGCAGGCCAACGCCGGCAACCAGGTGTCCTTCGGGGAGTTTGGCCTCCAGGCCGTGGGGCGAGCCTGGGTCGCCAGCCGCCAGATCGAGGCAGCGCGGCGCGCTATCACCCACCACGTGCGACGTGGCGGCAAGGTCTGGATCCGCATCTTCCCGGACAAGCCGGTGAGCAGGAAGCCGGCGGAGACGCGCATGGGCAGCGGCAAGGGCAACCCGGACCACTGGGTGGCCGTGGTCAAGCCCGGTCGCATGCTCTTCGAGATCGCCGGCGTGCGGGAGGACGTGGCCCGCGAGGCGATGCGCCTGGCCTCCCACAAGCTGCCCCTGGACACCCGCTTCATCGCCAGGGAACATGAGGGGCTCTAGGAGATGGCGCCCAAGACCAAGCGGCCGGACAAGCTACTGCAAGACCTCCGGGCTAAGTCCGACGAGGACCTGACCAAGGAACTCGGCGAAGCCTACCGTCAGTTTTTCACGGTGCGCCTCCAGCTATCGACCCGCCAGCTCACAAACGTCAGCGAGGCGGGCAGGGTGCGACGGCGCATCGCCCGAATCAAGACCATACAGCGCGAAAGAGAGCTGGAGGCGGCCTTCGCCGCCGCCGAGGAGCAGGGACCGTGACGGGAGAGACTCGTCGCAAAGAGCGCATCGGCGTCGTTGTCTCCAACAAGATGCAGAAGACGGTGGTGGTGGCCGTCGAGACCTTCAAGCGTCACCGCATCTACAAGAAGATCCTGCGACAGACACGGCGCTTCAAAGTCCACGACGAGAAGAGCGTCTGCGCCCTCGGTGACCTCGTGCGCATTGTTGAGACGCGGCCCCTGTCACGGGAAAAGCGCTGGCGCGTCGCCGAGGTGTTGGTCCGGGGTGAGGTGGCCGAGGTGACGCCTAAGGAGATCGGCGCCGAGCTGATAGAGGAGCTTCAAGCAAAGATGCCGCCCCCGCCGCCCGTTCCTGCGGCGGTCGTGGAGGCCGAGGCCCGCGCTGAGGAGCCAGTGGCCGTCGCGGAGCCCGAAGCCCCGGCTGAGGAGCCAGAGGCCGTCGTGGAGCCCGAAGCCCCGACTGAGGAGCCAGTGGCCGTCGCGGAGCCCGAAGCCCCGGCTGAGGAGCCAGTGGCCGTCGTGGAGCCCGAAGCCCGCGCCGAGGAGCCAGAGGCCGTCGTGGAACCCGAGGCCCCGCCCGAGGAGCCAGTGGCCGTCGCGGAGCCCGAAGCCCGCGCCGAGGAGCCAGTGGCCGTCGTGGAGCCCGAAGCCCGCGCCGAGGAGCCAGAGGCCGTCGTGGAACCCGAGGCCCCGCCCGAGGAGCCAGTGGCCGTCGTGGAACCCGAGGCCCCGCCCGAGGAGCCAGTGGCCATCGTGGAGCCCGAAGCCCGCGCGGAGGAGCCGGAGGCCGTCGTGGAAGCCGAGGCCCCGCCCGAGGAGCCAGTGGCTATCGTGGAGCCCGAAGCCCGCGCCGAGGAGCCAGTGGCCGTCGAAGAGCCCGAAGCCCCGGCTGAGGAGCCAGTGGCCGTCGTGGAGGCCGAAGCCCCGACTGAGGAGGCGGAGGGCGAGAAGGAGCGACCTCAGGGCGTCGCCGAGGACGAAGAAGCGCCTGAGGCGACGCAGGAAGCGCCGGAGGCCGAGGAAGAACGGTGATCCAGCGGTACTCTCGTCTGAAGGTGGCCGACAACTCGGGGGCGCGCCAGGTCATGTGCATCCAGGTTCTGGGAGGCACGCGGCGCCGCTACGCCCGGGTAGGGGACGTCATCGTCGCCACCGTCAAGCAGGCGCAGCCGGGTGCCGCCGTCAAGAAGGGCGACGTGGTGCGGGCGGTGGTCGTGCGGACGGCCAAGACTTACGGGCGTCGGGACGGCTCCTACATCCGCTTCGACGAGAACGCGGCCGTGCTCCTCTCCGACAAGCAGAACCCCCGCGGCAGTCGCATCTTCGGGCCTGTCGCCCGCGAGCTGCGGGAGCGCCAGTTCATGAAGATCGTCTCCCTGGCGCCGGAGGTGGTCTAAGGTGGGCAAGATCAAGCGGGACGACCTGGTGCTGGTGATCGCTGGCAAGGACCGAGGGAAGCAAGGGCAGGTGCGACAGGTGTTTCCTCGCGAGAACCGGCTGGTAGTACAGGGGGTGAACATGATCAAGCGGCACATGCGCCCCCGGGCTATGGGTACCCAAGCCGGCATCATCGAGAAGGAGGCCTCTATCCACGTCTCTAACGTCATGCTCATCTGCAAGAGCTGCGGGAAGCCGACAAGGGCGACCGTTCGTGTGCGGCCTGACGGCGTCAAGAGCCGCGTCTGTCGCATCTGCGGCGAGGACATCGATTAGGAGGGCCAGGTGACACCCAGGCTGAAGGAGATGTATCGACAGGACGTGGTGCCGGCCCTGATGAAGGAGTTCGGCTACCGAAACGTCATGGAGGTGCCCCGCCTGGAGAAGGTCGTGGTCAACATCGGCCTGGGGGAAGCCCTCCAGAACCCCAAGGCCTTGGACTCGGCGGCCAGCGACATCGCCGCCATCACCGGCCAGAAGCCTGTCATCACCCGGGCCAAGCGCTCTATCGCCAACTTCAAGGTGCGGCAGGGCAACCCCATCGGGCTGATGGTGACAGTGCGCGGGGACCGCATGTGGGAGCTTATGGATCGCATGGTGAACGCCACCCTGCCCCGAATCCGCGACTTCCACGGCGTCTCCAACAAGGGCTTCGACGGCCGTGGCAACTACAGCCTGGGCGTCCGGGAACAACTCATCTTCCCGGAGATAGAGTACGACAAGATAGACCGCATCCGTGGGCTACAGATAACGCTGGTCACCACCGCCCGTAACGACGAGGAGGGTAAGCGGCTGCTGCAGCTCCTGGGGATGCCATTTAGTCGCAACTAGGGGGCGCGAGGAAGTTGGCTAAGGTATCTAAGATCGTCAGGGCCCGGCGGCCCGCCAAGTACCAGTCCCGCCAGAGGAACCGGTGTCGCCTCTGCGGCCGCCCCCGCGCCTACATCCGTATGTTCGGCATGTGCCGGATATGCTTCCGCCACCTGGCCCTGGAGGGCCAGTTGCCGGGAGTGAAGAAGTCTAGCTGGTAGGCAGGAGTTGGCTGCTCTACAGGCCGCGGGCGGCCTCCATGCTGCCCCCGCCACAGGAGGGAGCCAGCGATGAATATGACGGATCCTATCGCCGATATGCTGGTCCGCATCCGCAATGCGGTGGCGGCCAAGCATGACTACGCTAACGTCCCGGCCTCCAAGCTTAAGGTGGCCATCGCCCGTGTGCTCAAAGAGGAGGGATTCATCCGTGACTTTGAGCTTCTAGAGGAGGGGCTGCGCAAGACCCTGCGCATTCACCTCATCTATGCGGGAAAGAAAGATCCCCTTCTCACGGGCATCCGTCGGGTGAGCAAGCCCGGCCTGCGGGTCTACGTGCAAAAGCGGGAGATCCCGCGGGTCTACGGCGGCCTCGGCATCGCCATACTGTCCACGCCGCAGGGAGTGATGACGGGGCAGCAGGCCTGGCGCCACCAGGTCGGCGGCGAACTGCTCTGCTATGTCTGGTAGGTTAGGGTAAGGGAGATGTCTCGCGTAGGTCGACTGCCGATAGCCATCTCACCTGACGTGAAGGTAGAGATCCAGGGGAACCACGTCACGGTACGAGGGCCCCGCGGTGAGCTGTCGCGGGAGCTTCACCCAGACATGCGCCTTGACCTGGGAGACGGCGAACTGCGAGTGGCGCGCCCCAGCGACGCTCCTCGCCACCGTTCCCTCCACGGGCTCACGCGCACGCTGCTGGCCAACATGGTGGCCGGCGTCCAGAAGGGTTTCACCAAGACGCTGGAGATGCAGGGGGTGGGCTACCGGGCGCAGCAGCAGGGCGAGCGGCTGGTGCTCTCTGTCGGGCTGTCCCACACGGTGGAGGTCTCGCCCCCGGAAGGCATCACGCTGGAAGTGGAAGGGACGAACCGCATCCACGTGCGCGGCATCGACAAGGAGAAGGTAGGGCAGGTGGCGGCGGAGATCCGCCGCGTACGCCCGCCCGAACCCTACAAGGGCAAGGGTATCCGCTACGCCGGCGAGCGGGTGCGTCGCAAGGCCGGCAAGGCGGGCAAGGCCGTCAGATGACGTCAGCATCATGAGAAACGATAAGACCGCCTGGGCGGCACGCCGTCGGCGCCATGCCCGGGTCAGAAAACGAGTGCACGGCACGCCAGCCCGACCCCGGCTCTGTGTCTTCCGGAGCCTGTCCCACATCTACGTTCAAGTCATCGATGACGAGAGCGGCCGGACGCTGGTCGCCGCCTCGGACCTGGAGAAAGAGGCGCAGGCCAGCACCGACGGCACCAGCAAGACGGGCCGGGCTGCACTGGTGGGCCGGCTGGTTGGCCAGCGAGCCCTCAACAAGGGCATCAAAGAGATCGTGTTCGACCGGGGTGGGTACAAGTACCACGGTCGAGTGAAGGCCCTGGCCGAGGCCGTCCGTGAGGCCGGCCTGAAGTTCTAAGGACGCAAGGCATGGTAACGACGCCGTCGGACGATATCGACACTCGCAAGTTGGAGCTGACAGAGAAGGTTGTGTACATCAACCGCGTCTCCAAGGTGGTCAAGGGCGGCCGCCGCTTCAGCTTCAGCGCCGTGGTGGTGGTAGGAGACGGTCAGGGACAGGTGGGAGCTGGCCTGGGCAAGGCCAATGAGGTGCCGGAGGCCATCCGCAAGGGAGCAGCCATAGCCCGTAAGAGCCTGATCCAGGTGCCCATGGTGGGGGCCACCATCCCCCACCCGGTGCTAGCCCGCTACAGCGCGGCCAAGGTCTTAATGAAGCCGGCCTCGCCGGGGACAGGTGTCATCGCTGGCGGCGGCGTACGAGCCGTCGTGGAGGCTGCCGGCATCAAGGACATCCTCACCAAGTCCCTGGGCAGTGCCAACCCCATCAACGTAGTCAAGGCAACCATGGAAGGCCTGCAGCGGATGCGCGACCCGCAGGCGGAGCTGGCGCGCCGCCGGGCGGCGGCTAAGGCCGTGGAGACATCCCGTGGGTCGGCTTAGGATCACTTGGAAGAGAAGCGCCATTGGCCACCAGATGGACCAGAAGCGGACCATCCGGGCCCTGGGGCTGCGGCGCCTGGGCCAGACTGTCGAGCATAGCGATTCGCGCTCGGTGCGTGGTATGATCACGAAAGTGAAGCACCTGGTGGCCATCGAGGAGGTCAACGAGTAGCCGATGCTACAGAATGACCTGCGGCCGCCGGGGGGCACCAAGCACAAGCGCAAGCGCGTGGGCCGTGGCAACGCCAGCGGCCACGGTACCTATTCCGGCCGGGGCCTCAAGGGCCAGAAGTCTCGCAGTGGCGCCAAGCTGCGCATCGGCTTCGAGGGAGGACAGCTCCCCCTTATCCAGCGCATGTCGCGTAAGCGCGGGTTCACCAACATCTTCCGTGTCGACTATGCGGAGGTGAACCTGAGCAGCCTGGCCAGCCGCTTTCCAGCCGGCAGCGAGGTCACGCCGGAAACGCTCATGCGGGCGGGCGTCATCAAGAATCTGAAGAAGCCGGTCAAGGTCCTGGGCCAGGGAGACCTGGAGGGGGCCTTGACCGTGCATGCGCACAAGTTCTCGGCGGCGGCACGCGAGAAGATCGAGGCGGCTGGGGGCAAGGCAGAGGTGATAGAGGCATGATCGCGTCCCGGGCCCAGCAGGCGCCGCGGCCGCGACTGCTACAGGCGCTAATAGACGCCTTCCAGCAGCCGGACCTGAGGCGGAAGTTGCTCTTCACTTTCGCCATGCTTGTCGTCTTCCGCTTTGTGGCCCACGTGCCCATCCCGGGCATCAACCCAGACCTTCTGAAAAGAGCCTTCGAGAACAATGCCATCCTGGGCTTCCTGAACCTGTTCAGCGGCGGCGCCCTACGCAACCTCAGCGTGGCGGCCCTGGGTGTCTACCCGTACATCACGGCCTCGATCATCCTACAGGTCATGATCCCCATCGTGCCCTCGCTCCAGGCGCTGTCCAAGGAAGGGGAGCAGGGGCGAAACAAGATCCAGATGTACACCCACTGGCTGACCGTGCCCCTGGCCGTCGTCCAGGGCTACAGCCAGCTCATCGTCCTGCAGCGGTCGGGCGCTATTAGCGGCGTGGGCCTGACCGGCAGCGAGGCCCTGCCCACCCTGGCCGCCATCATCTCCATGACCGCTGGCACCATGTTCCTGGTCTGGCTGGGCGAGCTGATCACCGAGAACGGCATTGGCAACGGCGTGTCCATCATTATCTTCAGCGGCATCGTGGCCTCGCTACCCAGCATGCTGCCCAGCATCGCCAGCTCCTCGGCTGGCCTGGCGGGCATCGGCCTCATGGTGCTGCTGATCGTTGGCCTGCTGGCGGCCATCGTCTTCATGCAGGAGGCGCAGCGGCGGGTGCCTGTCCAATACGCGCGCAGCCTGTTCCGGGGCGGGCGAATGTACCGGCAGTCGGGGGCTACACACATCCCGCTGCGGGTCAACTCGGCAGGGATGATCCCGCTGATCTTCGCCTACTCGCTGGTCATCTTCCCGGCCGGCGCTGCTCAGGCTTTCCAGGGTTCGAGCACGCCTTGGGTGGCCAATACGGCCGACTTCATCGTGAACGTCTTCACCCCCAGGGGAGGGCCCTATTACTTAATGGTCTTCCTGCTGGTGGTGATATTCACCTTCTTCTACACACTGGTCATCTTCCAGCAGCAGAACCTGGCGGAGAACCTTCAGAAGCAGGGGGGCTTCATACCGGGGATCCGGCCCGGGCGGCCCACCCAGGAGTACATCATGCGGGTGCTGGTGCGCATCACCTGGGCCGGCGGTATCTTTCTGGGATTGGTAGCCGTAGTGCCCTTCTTCGTCACCCGCTTCACGAATGTACAATCGCTAACCATCAGCAGCGCGGGGCTCATCATCGTGGTGGGCGTAGTGCTGGATACTATGCGACAGCTAGAGGCCCAGCTTCTCATGCGCGACTACGGGGGTTTCATCCGCTGATGAGGGTAGCCAGATGTTTCTGATCCTGCTGGGCCCCCCGGGGGCCGGAAAGGGTACGCAGGCGGCCCTCCTGGCCGAGGCGCGGGGCCTTGCTCATATCGCCACGGGCGACATGTTCCGGGAGGCGATGCGCTCCGGCAGCGAGGTGGGGCAGCAGGCCAAGGCCTACTATGACCGGGGCGAGCTGGTGCCCGACGAGCTTACCATCCGGATGCTCCTGGAGCGGCTGGCGCAGCCCGACTGCGCCGGCGGCTGCATGCTGGACGGCTTTCCCCGCAACCTGGAGCAGGCCAAGGCCCTGGACAGCGCCCTGGCCGAGCGGGGTCAGGCCGTGGACCGGGTGGCCTACATCCGGGTCGGTGAGGAGGAGCTGATAGAGCGCCTAGGCGGCCGCTGGACCTGCCGCCAATGCGGCGCCGTCTATCACCAGCGGAACAGCCCACCCGCCACCGCCGGTCGCTGCGACCAGTGCGGCGGCGATCTGTATCAGCGTAGCGACGACGAGCCGGAGACGGTGCGCCGGCGCCTGACTGTCTACTTCCGGGATACGGCGCCTCTGGTGGAGTACTACCGCCAGCGCGGCAAGCTGGTAGAGGTGGACGGCGAGCAGGGCATCGAGCCTGTGAGCCGGGCCCTGCTGGATGCGCTGGAGTCGTCGATGTCGGCGTGCTGACGGGGGTATGAGCGAGCAGGGCGGCCCATACCCATCATCAAGTCGGACGACGAGATCGCCGATCAAGTCGGACGACGAGATCGCCATTATCCGCGAGGCAGGGCGCATCGTCGCGCAGGTGTTGGAGATACTGAGGAAGGAGATTCGTCCCGGGCTTGTCGTCAAGGAGCTGGATGCCACCGTCCGACGGGAGTTCGCGGCGCGGGGAGCAACGCCCACCTTCCTGGGCTACCACGGCTACCCGGCCACCGTCTGCGTGTCGGTGAACGACCAGGTGGTGCACGGCATTCCCGGGGAGAGGGCCCTCCAGGAAGGAGACATCGTAAGCATAGACCTGGGGGCTACCCACAAGGGCTTCGTGGGTGACGCCGCCATCACCGTCGGAGCGGGCCGTATCAGCCCAGAGGCGAAGCGTCTTATCCGGGTGACGGAGGAGGCCCTGTGGAAGGGGATCGCGGCGGCCCGAGGTGGCGCCCCCCTGGGTGCCATCTCCTTCGCCATCCAGCGCCACGCCGAGAGCGCGGGCTTCTCGGTGGTCCGTGAGTACGTGGGGCACGGTGTCGGACGGGAGATGCACGAGGAGCCCCAGGTGCCCAACTACGGCCCGCCAGACCGGGGTCCCATCCTCCTCAAGGGGATGGTGTTAGCCCTGGAGCCCATGGTGAACGTCGGCGACTGGCACACCAGGCGCGACAGCGACAACTGGACTGTCAGCACCCTGGACGGGAGCCTGTCGGCCCATTTTGAGCACACCATCGCCATCACCGATGGCGAGGCACAGGTTTTGACCCTGCCCTGAGGCAGGGAACGGACGGAGAGAATGGCGAAGAAGGAGGCCATAGAGGTCGAGGGGCTGGTGAAGGAACCCTTGCCCAACGCCATGTTTCGGGTTGAGCTGCCCAACGGCCACCAGGTACTGGCACACATCTCGGGCAAGATAAGGCTCCACTTCATCAAGATCCTGCCCGGAGACCGGGTGCTGGTGGAGCTTTCGCCCTACGACCTGACACGGGGCCGCATCACCTACCGATTCAAGTAGGCAAGCCGGGATAGAGAGTTCAATGAAGGTACGGGCATCGATAAAGCCGCGCTGCGAGAAATGCAAGCTCGTTCGACGCCGGGGGGTGCTCCGGATCATCTGTGAGAACCCCAAGCACAAGCAGCGTCAGGGCTAGGTCTGGGCGCCCCGCGCCGCGCGCAGGGGAGGAGGTGACATGGCACGTATCGCCGGTGTAGACATTCCCAGGGACAAACGGGTGGACATCGCCCTCTGCTACATCTACGGCATCGGCCCCAGCCTGGCCAGGCGGATCGTGGCCACCGCCAGCGTGTCACCGGAGACCCGGGTGCGGGACCTGACGGACGATGAGGTGACCAGCATCCGGGAGACCATCGACCGCGGCTACACGGTGGAAGGTGACCTGCGTCGCGAGGTAAGGCAGAACATCCAGCGCCTCATTGAGATCAACTGCTACCGCGGCATGCGTCACCGTCGCGGGCTGCCGGTGCATGGCCAGCGCACCCGTACCAATGCCCGCACGAAGCGCGGCGCCCGCCGCACGGTGGCCGGCAAGCGCCGCTCTGTGTCCAAGAAGTAACCTGGGCGCGGAGACCTGAGGAGACTATGGCGGAAAAGAAGAAGAGTCGAGCGCGACGGCGGGAACGGAAGTCCGTGCCCCGGGGTCGGGCCTACATACAGTCCACCTTCAACAACACCCTTATCACCATGACGGACCCTAACGGGAACGTGGTGGCCTGGAGTAGCGCGGGCTCTGCCGGCTTCAAGGGCTCGCGCAAGAGCACCCCCTACGCCGCGCAGATGGCGGCGGAGGCGGCGGCTCGCCGGGCCATGGAGCACGGCATGCGGCAGGTGGACGTCTTCGTCCGGGGACCAGGCAGCGGTCGCGAGGCCGCCATCCGCTCGCTACAGGCAGCGGGGATCTCCATCCTTAGCATTCGCGACGTAACGCCCATACCGCACAACGGTTGCCGACCGCCCAAGCGGCGCCGCGTGTAGATAGAGCCTTTATCGGGGGTCTTTGAATGGCTCGATATACTGGACCGGTCTGTAGGCTTTGCCGCCGCTACGGCGACAAGCTCATGCTGAAGGGGGAGCGCTGCTTCAGCCCGAAGTGCGCCTTCGAGAAGCGCCCCACTCCCCCAGGCGACCGCACCCCGCGGCGGCGCCGGGTCTCCGATCGCGCCCTTCAGCTTCGCGAGAAGCAGAAAGCGCGCTACACCTACGGCGTCATGGAGCGCCAGTTCGGTCGCTACTATCGGGAGGCGGTGCGCCGGCCGGGCGTCACCGGAGAGAACCTCCTGCGCCTGCTGGAGATGCGCCTGGATAACGTGATCTACCGTCTGGGCTTCGCCGATTCCCGGTCCCAGGCCCGGCAGGTGGTACGCCACGGTCACATCCTTCTCAACGGCCGCAAGACCAACGTACCTTCCTGCCTGGTCAAGGCCGGCGACGTTATCGGCTGGCGAGCATCCAGCAAGAACAAGGAGCCCTTCAAGATAGCCCAGGAGATGGCGAAGAGTGCGCGCGTCCCCGCATGGCTGAACCTCGACACGGAAGCCATGGTGGGACGCGTGCTTAGTCCGCCCGGTCCGGGCGATACCGAAGCGAAGTTCGATGCCAGCATCATTGTCGAATTCTACTCACGATAGGCAACCACTTTGGGGCGGCGCCGGGTTGTCGGCCGCCGGCCGAGGGGGCCTCGATGCCAGCTGGTCAACCGGGGAGGTAGGCGCCGGTCCTGGGGAGGCTTTCCCCTTGACAGAGCTGGTGACACCCCACATCGAAGTCGAAGAGGAAGGCGAAGGCTACGCACGCCTGGTGGCGGAGCCCCTGGAGGCCGGCTTCGGCATCACGCTGGGCAACGCCCTCCGCCGCGTGCTCCTCAGCTCCTTGCCGGGTGCCGCCGTAACCTCCGTCCGCATCGAAGAGGTAGAGCACGAGTTCTCCACCATCCCCTACATGAAGGAGGACACCACCGAGTTCCTCCTTAACGTCAAGGAGATCCGGCTGCGTGCCCTCTCTGACCGGCCGGCCAAGCTCTACCTGGAGGCCCGCGGCGAGGGCAAGGTCCTCGCCCGCCATATCCAGGAGACGGCCGACTACGAGATCGTGAACCCGGACCTGCACCTGGCCACCCTGGACTCGCCGGATGCTCACCTGACCGTCGAGTTCAACGTGGAGAGGGGACGCGGCTGGGTGCCCGCCGGCAAGACGGACGGCATGCCCATTGGCGTCATGCCGGTGGACGCCATCTTCACCCCCGTCCGCAAAGTGAACTTCGCCGTCGAACGCACCCGCGTCGGCCAGGTCACCAACTATGACCGCCTGGTGCTGGAGGTCTGGACCGACGGCACCATTGGGAGTGTCGAGGGAGTGAGCCAGGCGGCCGATATCCTCCTGGGCCAGTTCGCTCTCTTCAGCCAGCTTGGCAAGCCTCAGCCCGCCCTCGTGGGGCGAGGCCTGGGTACCGGCGCTGCCCTGGAGCCCGACCGCTACAACACACTCATCGAGGAACTTAGCCTTTCCGTACGCGCCTACAATTGCCTGAAGCGCAGCGGGCTCATGACCGTGGGGCAGGTCCTGGAGAAGAACGAAGACGAGCTCCTGGCTCTGCGCAACTTCGGCCGCAAGTCCTACGAAGAGTTGAAGCAACGCCTCATCGAGATGGGCTTCCTCCAGGCCGAGCCCCCCATCGAAGAGATGGAGGAGGAGTTCGAGGTGCCGGAGGAGGCGCTCGAGGAGGTCCCGGGGCCACCGGTCCCGGCGCCGACCAAACGGGAGACGAAGGCCAAGGCGAAAGTGGAGACGGAAGTGGAGACCGAGGAGGTGGAGGAGCTGGGCGCTTTGGGCGCCAAGCTTGTCCAGGCCCTGCGTCAGGCAGGCCAGAAAGAGCCTCTTGCTTCGGACGAAGAAGAGGAAGGGAAGGAAGCCTAGGCCCGACGCGCCTGAGCAGAGATGAGACACCGAGTAGCCGGACGTAAGCTGAACAGGCCCACCGATCAACGGCTGGCCATGCTTCGCGGACAGGTCGCGGACCTGCTCCGCCATGAGAAGATCCGCACCACCGAGGCCAAGGCCAGGGAGGTGCGCGGGCTGGCGGAGCGCATCATCACCCTGGGGAAAGAGGGCAGCCTGCACTCCCGTCGGCGTGCCCTCCGCTTCGTGACCGACCCCAAGGTGGTGCAGAAGGTTTTCGAGGAGATTGGCCCGCGATACGCGGACCGCCACGGCGGCTACACTCGCATCGTCAAGCTGGGCCCCCGCCAGGGCGACGGGGCATGCATGGCCCAGCTAGAGCTGGTGTAGCCGGTCAGAGCCGTGGCCTCGCAAGGGCCGGACCTGCCCGTCCGGCAGGCGGGGGTCCGCCAGCGGCGGCTGGCCCTGGTCCTGGAATACGACGGGCGCCGCTACGGCGGCTCGCAGTATCAGAAGAACGCCCCCAGCATCCAGGGTGAGCTGGAGGCAGCCCTTAACAAGCTAACGGGCGAGAACCTGCGGACGGCCTTCGCCGGCCGCACCGACGCCGGCGTGCACGCCCGGGGACAGGTGGCCTCCTTCGCGACTGGCTCCCGCCACGAGCCGGAGACCTTTGTCCGCGGGCTGAACCACTGGCTGCCCGCCGACATCGCCGTCCAGCGGGCCCTGGAAGTGCCCCTGGACTTCGACGTGCGCCGGCGAGCCCGCAGCCGCGAGTACCGCTATCTGGTGCTCAATGGCCCGCTGCCCTCGCCTCTGCTCCAGGCCTTCACCTGGCAGGTGGCGGAGCAGTTGGACGTGGAGGCCATGCGAGAGGCGGCCTCGTTGCTGGTGGGCCGGCATGACTTCGCCGCCTTCGCCGGGCCTGTGGCCGGCAGCACGGTCCGCTCGCTGCACCGGTGCGAGCTGAAGGCCCAGGGGCGGCTGCTGGCCATGCACATGGAGGCCGATGCCTTCCTGCCCCACCAGGTGCGGCGAACGGTGGGGGCGCTGGTGCAGGTGGGCCTGAGCCGGCAATCGGTGGCAGACCTGGCGGCCCTGCTGCGAGAGCCGCGGCCCGCGGTCGCCGGCCCGGCGGCACCGCCGCAGGGGCTCTGCCTGATGAAAGTGAACTATCCGGGGCTGGACCTGAGCCCACCGGGCACGTGGGAAGGCCCTCTCTGCGAGAAGACGACATGAAGACCTATAGCCTGAAGGCTCGAGAGATCACCCGCGACTGGCACGTCATCGACGCGACGGGGCAGACGCTGGGCCGCCTCGCCACAGAGGTGGCCAGCCTGCTGCGGGGCAAGCACAAGCCGACCTACTCGCCCCACCTGGACATGGGCGACTACGTGGTCGTGGTCAATGCGGGGAAGATACGGCTCACGGGTCGCAAGCGACAGCAGAAGATGTACTATCGCCACTCCATGTACCCAGGCGGACTGAAGGTGGAGAGCCTGGAGAAGCTGCTGGCCCGCCATCCCACTCGCGTCATCGAGCGGGCGGTGAAGGGCATGCTGCCCCATAACCGCCTGGGTCGGGCTCTAAACCGTCACCTGAAGGTGTATGCTGGACCTGACCACCCGCACGAGGCCCAGGTGAGGACCAGCGAGAAGCGCCGCCAGGCAGCGAAGCCAGCCGCGGAGCAGGCCCCCGCCGACGGCGGGCCGGACGAGCAGGCCCCGGAGCAGGTTCCGGAGACCTAGGAGAAGCGCCTTGGAGCAGCACTATTACTACGGCACTGGCCGGCGCAAGACCTCGGTGGCGAGGGTGCGCCTCTATCCGGGGACAGGCGCCGTCGTCATCAACGGCAAGCCCCTGGACGAGCTGTTCGTGCGCCCCGTGCACCGAGAGGCCATCCTGCGACCGCTGGTGGTGGCTGAGAGCCAGGACAAGTTCAATGCCCAGGTCAAGGTGGACGGCGGCGGCGTCAGCGGCTGGGCCGGAGCCATTGCCCACGGCATCGCCCGCGCCCTGGTAGCCGCCGACGAGAACCTGAAGCCGGCCCTCCGCCGCCACGGGCTCCTCACTCGCGACCCCCGCGAGAAGGAACGGAAGAAGTACGGGCTCAAGCGGGCCCGCAAAGCGCCCCAGTACACCAAGCGCTAGCGGGAGCGGCGCGCCACGTGAAGATCCGAAGGCCAGGCTTAAGCCTGGCCTTCGGTGGTTTGGGCCGTAGGGGCTACTGGGGCCAAGGCGCCTCGGCCAGGCGGCGTTTCAACTCGCTGATGACGGCCACGGGCGAAGGGCTAACGGCGTTCAGTATGGCCAGGTAGTAGCTCACGAAGTCGCCGTAGAGGATGCCCGTCAGCATCTGGCTCAACGGCCCGCTCCCCTTCACCTCCACCACGTCGTACCCGACGCCGGCGTCGGCCAGCGCGTCCTTGGTGGCATCGTAGCGGAGAATGATGCGCGGGTGCAGCATGGGGTGATAGAGGAGCACCACGTGCAGGCGGTCGATGGCCTCCCGCGGCAGCGGGTAGCCGACGATGGCGTTGTGGTTGGCCTCCGGTAGCTCCTCATAGAAGGCCCAGACCTTGCTGTTCTCGTTGAACTGCGTCTTCCAGCGGTGGGCGACCTCGGCCAGGTTCTCGGCCCCGTAAACGATAGGCACCTTGGTCTGGAGCCGTTCCGCCAACTGCTTGGCCGGGTTCTGCTCGACCACCACCCTGGAGTCCAGTTGCTGGGTCAGCTCGCCCATGAGGGCCACCGCCTCTGCCACCTCCGCCTCCATCTCCTGTAGCACGCCCACCTGCTCGGCGATAGACAGGAGCGGCATGAGACTGTAGCCCAGCGCCGAGCGCGGCTCGCCCTGATAGTCAAAGAAGAAAGCGGGAATCTCATACTCGCGGGCCAGGCCGGCCAGCCGTCCTCCCGTGGTGATCACCAGCTTCTTGGCAGGCCCGCGCAGCACCTGGCTGAAGGCGGCCAGCGTCTCCTCCGTCTCGCCGCTGTAGCTGGCGGCCACCACCAGGGTATTCTCGTCCACCAGGCTTGGTACCTCGTAGCCACGACAGACGAAGACGGCCTTCCGGCTGCGACGCGCCGCCAGGGACCGCAGCAGGTCGCCGGCGATGGCGGAGCCGCCCATGCCCAGGAGCACCAGCCGCTCCACCTTCCAGTACGGCGGGGGCACCTTGAAGGTGCGAGCCCGCTCCCAGGCCTCGCGGCACTGATGGGGCAGCTCGCGGATGCGGCCGAGCAGACCCTCGGGATCCAGGCTCTCGTAAACGCTGGGGTCGTCCAGGGGATCAGTCATCGGCTCTCCTCTATCCGCCCTCGTGGGCGCTGGCGATGGGCACGCCGGCCAGCTCGCGGCCAGCCTCCAGGAGGCGAGGCACCAGGTCGGGTTCGGACACCTCCGTGTAGATGCGCATCAGAGGCTCCGTCCCCGAAAAGCGAATGAGCAGCCAGCCGCCGTCCTCCAAATCATAGCGGAAGCCGTCGACGGTGTCGCGCCCGGTGACCCGGAGGCCAGCCAGGCGCTGGGGTTGGCTCTCGCCGACCCGCCGCCAGACTTCATCGCGCTCCTCAGATCGCAGGTGTACGTCCAGGCGGTCGTAGTAGTGGGGGCCCACCTTGGCGTAGAGCTCCTCTACCAGGGCCGAGGGCCGCTTTCCGCTGCGGACCATGAAGTCCAAAAAGAGGAGCCCGGCTAGGATGCCGTCGCGCTCCGGGATGTGGCCGCGGATGGCGTAGCCGCCGCTCTCCTCGCCGGCCACCAGGGCGTCCACCTCGATCATCTTGGGGCCCAGGAACTTGAAGCCCACCGGCGTCTCATAGACGGGCACACCGTAGAGTTCGCCCAACCGCTGCACCATGCGCGTGGTGGTCAGCGACTTGACGATGGGCCCGCGCAGGCTCCTCACCTCCAGGAGGTAGTAGGTGAGGAGGGCAAAGACCTGGAGCTGGGTCAGGAAGCGCCCCTCTTCGTCGAGGACGCCCAGGCGGTCGGCGTCGCCGTCGGTGGCCAGGCCTACGTGGGCCGCCTCGCTGCGCACGGCCGCCGACAGCTCCCCGAGGTTGCGGGCGATGGGCTCCGGCGAGGCCAGGCCAGGGAAGGCCGGGTTACGCTCGCCGTGCAGCTCGCGCACCTCGACGCGTCCGCCAGAGAGTACGTCGGCCAGGTAGCCGGCGCCGGCCCCGTACATGGAGTCCACCTGCACCCGCAAGCCGGCGGCGCGCACCCGCCCCAGGTCCACCAGCTCGGCGATGTGAGCCAGGTACGCCGGCCGCGGGTCGAAGACTTGTATGAGGCCTCGGCGTTCCGCCTCCGCCAGCGGCAGGCGCTTGGGCTCTCCAGCAGCCAGGATGCCGGGCAGGGGCGCCTCCAGAGCGGCGATAACCTCCGGCGGCGCGCTGCCGGCGTACTCCGGCCGGTACTTGAAGCCGTTCCAGCGGGCCGGGTTGTGGCTGGCGGTGATGATGACGGCGCCGCCCGCGCCCTTCTCCAGGATGGCGTAGGTAATGACAGGCGTTGGAGCCTGCCGGTCGCAGAGGTAGACCTTGATGCCGGCGGCAGCCGCCACCTCCGCCACGGCGGCGGCGAAGTCCTCAGAGGCGAAGCGGGGGTCGTAGCCGACGACCAGGCCCCGCTCTGCCAGGCCCTGCGACCGCTGGTAGAGGGCCACGCTCTGGGCGCAGGCCCGGACGTTGGCGAAGGTGAAGTCCTCGGCGATGACGCCCCGCCAGCCATCGGTACCAAACTTGATGGATGCGTTCATCAAACCACTCTCGCGCGGCCCTCGCTCGGTGTCGCATAGAGTTCCTCTCCAGCCGAGACGATCTCTCGTAGGAAATCGTCTCCCCAAGCCAGACGGTCCTTCAGCTCTTTGGGCCTGTAGACAAGCACTTCCAGCGCGTAAGCTTGATTCTCCTCCCGAAGCAGCCGTTTGACGGCGAGGCGACGGTCAATGGGGGGACGAGGGTCATCCTTGATGACTAGTAGGTCTATGTCACTGTGCTCCGTCGGCTCACCGTAAGCGTAGGACCCGAAGAGAATGATGCGCTCAGGGTCGTAGCCCACGCGGATTTTCTCGACCATGCGCAGGATAGCTTCTCGGACGGCACCCTTCGCTTTCACGGCATCCGACTCCCCAGGTACGCTTCCACCTCCGACAGGTCCTTCAAGGTGTCGATGCCCTTCCAGTAGGCGCGGCTCTTGTAGCCATACAGTTTGCCGCATTCCGCCAGTCGGGGGAAGAGGGTGGTCTCGTGGTCGCCCCTATCGGGCAGCTCTTTGAAGAACTCGCGGCTGAGAACGTAGATGCCGGCATTGAGCCAGTAGGGCAGGCATGGCTTCTCGTCGAAGCCCCGGATACGCGAGCCGCGGCCCATACGGGCAATGCCGAAGGGGCTGACCATGGATGTCAGCATGATGGTGGCCACAGCCCCGGTGCGCTGGTGGCCGCGGATCAAGGGTAACAGGGGCTGCTCGGTGACGTTGTCGCCGTTGGTGCCGATGACGAAAGGCACGTCGGGCGGCACCAACTGAAAGCCCTTCTTGAAGGCGCCGCCCCGGCCCAGCGGCTCGCTCTCCACCGAGTAGGCGATGCGCAGCCCCCAGCGGGAGCCGTCGCCGAAGTGGGAGGAGACCACCTCCTGAAGGTAGCCGCAGAGGAGGACGACGTCGGTGACCCCTTCGCCGCGCAGCCACTCGAGCTGGTACTCCAGGATGGGCCGGCCAGCCAGGAGGATCATAGGCTTGGGCCGGTCGCTGGTCAGGGGCCGCAGGCGCTCCCCCTTACCGCCAGCGAGGATTAGGGCGTACATGCTTAGAGTAGTCTACCCACCGCGGGCGGCCCGCTCTTCCCCGGCGACGGCTTCCTCGTGGGCGCCGCGCTCCAGGCCCGCCTCCCGTCGCAAAACCTCCGCCTTGTCGGTGCGCTCCCAGGGTACATCGATGTCTTCGCGGCCGAAGTGGCCGTAGACCGCCGTCTGCCGGTAGATAGGGCGCTGCAGGTTCAGGTCGCGGATGATGGCGGCCGGGCGCAGGTCGAAGTGCTTGCGCACCAGGGAGAGGATGACGTCCTCGTCCACCCGGCTGGTGCCGAAGGTCTCGATGGCTATAGACGTGGGCCGGGCCACGCCGATGGCATAGGAGACCATAAACTCCACACGGTCGGCCAAGCCGGCGGCGACGATGTTCTTGGCCACGTAGCGGGCGGCGTAGGAGGCGGAGCGATCCACCTTGGAGGGGTCCTTGCCCGAGAAAGCGCCGCCGCCGTGGCGGGCGATGCCCCCGTAGGTATCGACGATGATCTTGCGCCCGGTGAGGCCAGCATCGCCCATGGGCCCGCCCACGACGAAGCGGCCGGTGGGATTGATGAAGTACTTGGTTCGTTCATCGAGGAGATTGGCCGGTATCACGTGGCGTATCACCTGCGCCAGCAGGTCCTGCTCCAGGACATCGTGGCTGACCACGGCGTCGTGCTGGGCGGCAAGGATCACGGCCTCCACCCGGCGGGGCACGCCGTAGGCGTACTCGACGGTCACCTGGGACTTGCCGTCGGGGCGCAGGTAGCCCAGAGTGCCGTCCTTGCGCACTTCGGCCAGGCGCCGGCAGAGCTTGTGAGCCAGGGAGATGGTGAGGGGCATGTACTCGGGCGTCTCCGTACAGGCGAAGCCGATCATCATCCCCTGGTCACCGGCCCCCTTCTCCAGCTCGTCGTCTTCGCCCTTGCCCAGGCGGGCCTCCAGGGAGCGATCCACCCCCACGGCGATGTCCTTGGACTGCTCCTTGATGGAGACCACGACGCCGCAGGTCTCGTAGTCAAAGCCGTACTTGGCGCGCGTGTAGCCGACCTCGCGCACCGTGTTCCGCACGATCTCCGGGATCTCCACGTAGCAGCTTGTGGTGATCTCGCCTATGACCACGACCAGGCCGGTGGTCACGGCCGTCTCGCAGGCTACCCGCGCCAGCGGGTCCTGCTCCAGGATGGCGTCCAGAACGGCGTCCGATATCTGGTCGCAGAGCTTGTCGGGGTGCCCTTCCGTCACCGATTCCGAGGTGAGGAAGAGGGACGGCGCATGCATGAAAGTGTTGGTCATGCGGCTCTCCTTCTAGGTCCCTTCCTGCCAACTGGCGAGGTAGCGTTCCTGCTCCTCAGTCAGCGTGTCGATGGTGATGTTCATGGCCGCCAGCTTCAGGCGTGCCACCTCCTGGTCGATCTCCCGGGGCACCGTGTGGACAGCAATAGGGAGGCGCTGCTCCTGGAGAACCAGGTACTCGGCGCTGAGGGCCTGGTTAGCGAAGCTCATGTCCATGACGCTGGCCGGGTGACCCTCGGCGGCGGCCAGGTTGACGAGACGGCCCTCGGCCAGCAGATAGAGGTGACGGCCGTCGCGCAGGAGGAACTCCTCCACGGACGGCCGTATCTGGCGACGGCCCTCGGCCATGGACTCCAGCGCCACCAGATTCAGCTCCACGTTGAAGTGGCCGGAGTTGGCCAGGATGGCCCCGTCCTTCATCACCTCCAGGTGCCGGCGGTCGATGACGTTCACGTCGCCGGTGACGGTGACAAAGATGTCGCCCAGTGGGGCGGCCTGGGCCAGGGACATGGCGCGAAAGCCGTCCATCACCGCTTCCAGGGCGCGCACCGGCTGCACCTCGGTGACGACCACGTGGGCACCCAGGCCGTGGGCCCGAGAGGCGACGCCGCGGCCGCACCAGCCGTAGCCGCAGACCACCACCGTCTTGCCCGCCCAGAGGACGTTGGTGGCGCGGGTGATGCCGTCGATGGTGCTCTGGCCCGTACCGTAGCGGTTGTCGAAGAGATGCTTGGTGTCGGCCTCGTTGACGGCGATGATGGGGTAGGCGAGGGCGCCGTCGCGGGCCATGCTGCGCAGCCGGATGACGCCGGTGGTGGTCTCCTCGGTCCCACCAAGGATCTCAGGGATGAGGTCGCGGCGCTCCTTGTGGACGGTGGCCACCAGGTCGGCGCCGTCGTCCAGCGTAACCTGGGGGCGCTGGCCCAGGGCACTGTGGATGTGTCGGTAGTAGGTGTCGTTGTCCTCGCCGCGGATAGCGAAGACCGGGATGCCGTAGTGCCCCACCAGGGCAGCAGCGACGTCGTCCTGGGTGCTGAGGGGATTGCTGGCGCAGAGGGCGACCTGGGCGCCGCCGTCGCGCAGGGCCAGGGCCAGGTTGGCCGTCTCTGTGGTGATGTGCAGGCAGCCGGAGATCCTCACGTCCCGCAGGGGCTTCTCCGTGGCGAACCGACGCCTGATGAGGCCAATGACGGGCATCTCGCGGGCCGCCCATTCGATGCGCCGCACCCCCTCCTCGGCCAGCGAGAGGTCCTTCACGTCTCCCGGTGCCGATGGACTCGTCGTCATCTATCGCTCCTTCCCCCGGCCTCCACGCCCGCCGAAGCTCGGGAAGCGCGGCATCAACCCCGCCAGTGGGTTCGCCGCCCGTTGTGGCGAGGGCCCCGGCTGTGCCCGACTAATGCCCCGCTCGCGCAGGAAGCGCTTCAGCTCCAGCGGGTCGACGTCGACGCCGTCCTCCAGAAGGAGAGCCCAAAGCCTCTTGCGCCCCAGGGTAGGGTAGCGATGGGAGGCCTCCAGGATGAGGCGTGCGACCCGCTCGTCGATGGTCTTGTAGCTCTCTTTCTTAGCCAATGTTTGCTCCTTTAGAGACGAACCAGGGCGCCGCCTGCACCTCTTCCCCGTCCGCCACGGCGGACGGCGACCAGGCGATGGACCAGGCTGCTCAGCCCCAACCTGTCCTTGCGGGTGACCGCCGCCTCGATGAGACGGCACTCGCCCTTGTAGCCCAGACGCTGGTAGGCGCGCACGGCGGCCCGGTTACGTGGATCCACGCTCAACACGACCAAGGGGCAAGCCTCGATGACGGCTGCCGTCACGGCGGCGGTCACCAGGGCGCCCAGGCCCCGGCCACGGTAGCGGGGATGCGTATAGACGTTTCCCACCACAGCGACCCCGTGGGCGGGCGACACGGCGTGGGTGCCGGCCACGGCGACCAGCCGCTCGCCGACGTAGGCCCCGAAGTACACACCTTCTTCGATCTGGCGGGCCGTGTAGGAGGCGACAGCGCCCTCGGCGTTGTAGAGCCGGTCTACGACACGGACATCGCGGCCGCGCAGGCGTCGCACCTCGCCCTCGGGCGGGCGGAAGGTGTCTGCCGTCACCTTCATGCGCAGCATGGGCTGCCCCGAAGACAGGCGGAAGAAGCGGCGCAGTACCCCTATGTGTTCCGACTGGCAGGTGGCGAAGGCGTGGCGCGGTCCGGGGTGCAGGTAGAGGAGGGCCGTCAGGGGAGCCGCCTCGCCTGAGGCGAACAGCGCGTTGCCCAAGCCGCCTCGGGAGTGGAGGAGCAGGGCCCGGCCGCCATCGCCTTCGGCCAGCCACCACTCGGAGAGGGGGAAGAGATGCGGCTCTAGCTGGCCCAGGGCATAGGCGGTGTAGGCTGGGCGCGACTCCAGGAGGCGGCGGATGGCCTCCCGGTCCTTCAGGCGGCGCACGACGTAGGTCTCCGCCGTCCGGGAAATGGTCCTCGCCCTGGCCATCTCTCTCTCCACGTCTGCCTCTCTCACCGGGGCCCACCACCTGCGCCCGCCAGGAAACGGCCTATGATGGGCGCCAGAGCCGTCTTCGTCTGGTCAGGCACGAGGCGCAAGGGAGTCACCAGCGCGTCGTCGAGGGCGGTGGCGCAGAAGCAGCGCCGGGTCTCCGGAAGCCGCCGGACCGCGTTCGCCACGACGCGGCGGCAGGTAGCGACGTTACGGCTCAGGTTGTTGAGGATCATTTCCGCCGTCACCTCGGCGTGGGCCTCGTACCAGGTGTCGTAGTCTGTGACGGAGGCCAGGGTGACGTAGCAGATCTCGGCCTCGCGGGCCAGCTTCGCCTCCGGCAGGGCCGTCATGCCGATGAGGTCGGCGCCCCAGGAGCGGTAGAGGTGCGATTCGGCTCGCGTCGAGAAGGCCGGCCCCTCCATGACGACCAGCGTGCCGCCTCGACGCACGGTGGCGCCGGCGTCGCGGGCGCTCTCGTACACGATCTCGCTAAGAACAGGGCAGAAGGGGTCAGCCATGGCTACGTGAGCCACCAGCCCGCCGCCGAAAAAGGTGCTGGCCCGGGCCCTGGTGCGGTCAATGATCTGGTCGGGCACAACCAGGTGCAGTGGCTGGAACTCTTCGCGGAGGCTGCCCACGGCGCTGACGGAAATGATGAACTCCACGCCCAGGGACTTGAGGGCATAGATGTTGGCCCGCGCCGGCACCTCCGTGGGCAGGATGCGGTGCCCCCTGCCGTGCCGGGGGAGAAAGGCTACCCGCACCCCTTCCAGGGTGCCGAGGACGATGCTATCGCTGGGATCGCCGAAGGGCGTGCTCTGGCGCACCTCCTCCAGCTCGGTCAGCCCCTCCATTTCGTAGAAACCGCTGCCGCCCATGACGGCCACCCGCACCGGCCTCATCACCGTACCCCCGCGGCCCCGATGAGGGCGGCCAGGCTCTGGTCGTAGGGCTCCCGGGCAATCCCCTGCTCGGTGATGATGGCCGTTACGTAGCGGTGCGGCGTCAGGTCAAAGGCAGGGTTGGCGACCGTGATGCCCTCCGGGGCGACAGGTCGACCAGCAAAGCTGGTGACCTCTTCGGGCGCCCGCTCCTCGATGGGTATGTCCTCGCCGCCGACCAGCGAAAGATCGACGGTGCTGGAGGGCGCGGCTACATAGAAGGGCACCCCATTCTCGTGAGCGAGGACCGCCAGGCCGTAGGTGCCCACCTTGTTGGCCACGTCGCCGTTCGCCGCAATGCGGTCGGCCCCAACGACGACGCAGGCCACGATGCCACGACGTAGCAGGCCCCCGGCGGCGCTGTCAACGATGAGGGTCGCCGGGATGCCCTCCCGCAGCAGCTCCCAGGCCGTCAGACGCGCCCCCTGCAAAAGGGGCCGGGTCTCAGTGGCGTAGACGCGGATGCGCTTGCCACGCTCGTGGGCGGCGCGCAGAACGCCCAGGGCCGTGCCGTAGCCGGCGGTGGCCAGGGCGCCGGTGTTGCAGTGAGTAAGGATGGCGGTGCCGTCAGGGATAAGGTCGGCGCCCAGCTCCGAGAGGCGCCGATCAGCCTCCAGGCCCTCGTGGTGGATGCGGCGGGCCTCCGTTAGGACCGCCTGACAGGCGGCCTCGGCGTCGGGCGCCGCCTCAGCAGCGGCCAGGACGCGGCGCAGGGCCCAGGTCAGGTTCACAGCGGTAGGGCGGGTGGCGGCCAGGGTTTCAGCCGCCCGGCGCAGCTCGGCCAGGAGGCCGTCGCAATCGACCGCGGGGCTGGCGCTGGCAGCCAGGGCCAGGCCGTAGGCGGCAGCGACTCCCAGGGCGGGAGCGCCGCGGATGCGCATCTCGCGGATCGCCGCCGCCAGGCCAGCGACATCCCCTATCTCCAGGTAGACCTCCTCCCCGGGCAGTCGAGTCTGATCAAGGAGGCGGATCCTACCGTTATGCCAGGCGATGATCTCCAAAGGGCACCCTTTGGGACAACAAAAAACTTCTCGTGGTGTTGAGAAGTTCTCCGAACCTACTCTCATCTCTCCCTCGCGACCGGGCGAGGGTCGGACTTGGCACCGGGGCGGGCTCCGAGACCTGGATGCCCCGCCTGGTTGCCGGGCTTCGTCGGGCCGGTCCCTCCACCACTCTTGATAAGAGCGTTTGCCGTATTCAGTTGTTGACTTATTGTAGAGCGAGGGCCCGACACCGTCAAGGCGAGGTAGTGATCCCTTAAGTGTGTAAGGGAACCCGGAACTCGGTGAGGCGCTGGGGTGATCCTACCGCAGCGCCCAGGAAAGCGGGAAGCCAGTCCTCACGGCGGTGTCTGGCGTTGATCTGGGCTACAGCCAGGGCGACGAGGGCAGGTGCTGTAGCTGAGCTGCGCAGGGCCTCCCGCGGACGCAAGAAGCGCCGGAACTCCCGACCCATTCGCTCGACGAGGCCATTCGTGCGCTGACGCACCTTGGGACCCTCAAGGAGGATGGGTGCCATCGCCTCCTCGAAGCCCTCAGCAAGGGCGCGGCAACTGTCAGGGGCCCGCTCCAGCCAGGTGCTGCGGAAGCCCTGATAGCGAGCCATGGCCTCATCCCAGGTGGAGGCGCGCAGGACATGACGGCAGTCACGACGGAGGCTAGCACGGGCCTAGGCCGGTCCGAGGTCGGCTACGAGGCGGCTTAGGTGCCAGAGGCAGCGGACAAACTGGGCCTTGGGGAAGTTCACGCCTAGACCGGCCTTGATAGCCGGCGCCCCATCGGCGGTGACGGACAAAGGCGCCTCTGGGTGAAGGCCACGGCCGAGGAGGAGGTCGCCCAAGGAGCGGTAGGCCTCCCTCTCCTCCTCGGCGGCAAGAACGGCGCCGTAAACTTGCAGGATCTCGTCGGGGTGCTGAAGTACGTGGGCACCTCGGACAACGGCGCCGACAACGGTCGGGTGGACTACGACAGCACGAAAGACGGCGACCGGAACGGGGACACAGTGGTCACCGAGGAGGGGGACCAGGTGGGCCTTCGCTATGACCGCTCACCGAGCCCATCCCCCAACCCACCTCGGGACGCAGGCCCGCCGGACGGCGCCGTCAACCTGCAGGACGTAGTAGCGGTGCTCGGCCAGGTGGGGCTGGATTGCAGCGGCCCGCCGTAGGGCCGGAGCCGTAGGGGCGTAGCTCGGCCGCGCCCGCTCCGCCCAGAGCCTGTCGAGACGCACCGAGGGTTCGCGGACGGACCTAAAGCTCCGTCCCTACATCCCGTATGAGATGCTGTCTTCCTGATCGATTTGGCTTAGCCCCCCCACGCAGGTTCCATTGTTCCACTGTTCCACGCCGCCCCTACCCCACCTGCCGCCTCAGCGTCAGGGACGCTATGACGACGAAGAAGGCGGCGAAGCCCACCAGGGCCAGGAAGTTGACGGCCACGCCCCCGTCTAGCAGCCCACGACCGCGGACCATCACGTCTCGCAGCGCTTCGTTGGAGTAGGTGAGGGGCAGGACGTGGGCCACGCCCTGGAGCCAGCGGGGGAAGGTGTCGATGGGCCAGATGACGCCGCTCAGCAGCCCCTGGGGCACGATGACGATGGGTATGAACTGCACGGCCTGTAGCTCGGTGCGGGCGAAGGTGGAGAGGAAGATGCCCAGGTTCGCCGCGCCCACCGTCACCGCGACCACCAGCAGCAGGACCAGCGCCAGGTTGCCCGCGTTCTCCACCTGAAGCACGAAGAGCGTCACCAGCAGGATCACCGCCGCCTGGAGCACGGCGAAGATGCCGAATCCGGCCACGTAGCCCAGCACCAGCTCGGCGCGGGTGGTGGGCGTCACCATCAGGCGTTCCAGGGTGCCGGCGGTGCGCTCTCGCAGGAAGCTGACGGCGGTGAGGAGGAAGACGAAGAGGAAGGCGAAGAAGCCGATGAGGGGCGGCGCCTGGAAGTCGATGGTCTCGAAGTCCGGCCCGCCGTAGTAGTAGGTGACGGGCAGCTCGCTCTCCGCAGACGAGGCTTGGGGCAGCGCCGAAGCCATCGACACGGCCAGCGACGCCTGCTGCGCGATGCGCAGGATAGCCTTGCTTCGCTGCGGGTTCGAGCCTTCCAGCAGGACGGACACGCCCGTCCCCTGAGCCGCCGGCGCGATGATGATGGCGCCGTCCAGCTCGCCGCCCTTCACCTCTTTCTCCGCCTCGGCCCGCGACAGGTGGGACGAGGTGACGCCCGCCTCGGACAGGCTGCGGTCGAGCGCCTCGAGGGCGGGCGCCGCTGCGCCGCCCGTCTCGTCGACGAAGCCCAGCTTGATACCGCCAGAGCTGGTGCGCAGCAGGTAGCCCACCAGCAGGATGACGACCGTAGGCACGGCGAAGACGAGGACCAGCGTGCGCAGGTCGCGGCGGAACTGCCGCACGATGCGCAACGTCACGGCCCAGGTGCGCGCGAGGCTCATCGCTGTGTTAACAGACCTTTCCCTCCTGTCACTCTGAGCGAAGCGAAGAGTCCGCATACCCGGATTCTTCGTCCGCCTGTGGCGAACTCAGAATGACAGGCCCCCAAGAGCACGTATTCCCTACAAGCTCTCACACCCCGTCCCCCGCGAAAGCCAGGAACGCCTCCTCTAGCGTCGGTGTGCCGGCCCGAGAGCGCAGCTCGGCGGGGGCGCCCTCGGCCAGCAGGCGCCCGTCGCGCAGAAGGATGAGGCGGTGACAGCGTTCGGCCTCGTCCATGACGTGGCTGCTGAGGATGATCGTGACCCCTTCCTCGTTCAGGCGCTGGAAGTAGGCCCAGAAGGTGGCCCGCAGCCGTGGGTCCACGCCCACCGTGGGCTCGTCGAGCAGGAGGAGGCGGGGCCGGTGGACCAGGGCGCAGGCCAGGGAGGTGCGCTGCCTCATGCCGCCGCTGAACGTCGAGACCGGGCTGTCCGCGCGGTCAGCCAGCTCTACCAGGGCCAGCGTCTCGTCCACGGCCGTCCGGGAGTGGACTCCATAGAGGCTGGCGAAGAAGGAGACGTTCTCGCGGGCGGTGAGCTCCAGGTAGAGGGCAGGCAACTGCGGCATGTAGCCGACGACCGCCGCCGTCGCCGGCGAGGGGACGAGCCGCCCCAGGACGACGGCGCGGCCTCCCGAAGGGCGCAGGACGCCCAGGAGGAGGCGGATGAGGGTGGTCTTGCCGCAGCCGCCGGGTCCCAGCAGCCCGTAGGTTTGGCCCGGCGCCACCGTGAACGACACGTCGCGCAGGGCCTCGATGCGGCCGAAGCGCTTGCTCAGGCCTTCGACGACGACGGCAGGTTCCACAGCGGCTACCTTCGCGGCAAAACGGGCTCTAGCCTCCGCCAGACCTCCTCCGCCAGCTCGTCCACGGGCCGGCGGGCGTCGAGGACGAACCAGCGGCGCGGCTCCGCCCCGGCCAGGGCCAGGTAGCCCTGCCGCACCCGCTCGTGGAAGGCCACCGTCTCGCGCCCGATGGCGTCGCGGTCGTTCCCGGCCTTCCCCTGTCGGGCCAGGCCCTCCTCCACAGGCAGGTCCAGGAGGAAGATGACATCGGGCCGGATGCCTTTGGTGGCGAGCCGGTTGAGGCGCTGGAGGAGGCGCGGGTCCAGACCACGGCCGTAGCCCTGGTAGGCGACGGTGGACTCGGCGAAGCGGTCACAAACCACGATGCGGCCCGCCTCCAGGGCAGGCGCGATGACGCGGGCCGTGTGGTCGCTGCGGGCGGCGAGGAAGAGGAAGAGCTCGGTGTAGGGGTCGAGGCCGCCGCGGGCTAGGCCCTCCCAGGCCAGCCGCCCGACCTCCGTTCCGGCCGGTTCGCGGGTAAGGGTGACTGGGAAGCCGGCCGCCTCCAGACGCTGGGCCAGGAGCCGTGCCTGAGTGCTCTTGCCTGAGCCATCCCCGCCTTCGAAGGTGATGAGGAGGCATCGGGAGGATCGGCGGCCGCCTCGACGGGCCATGGGCCCTCAGCCCTCGAAGGGGTGGCCCACCGCGTCGGAGGGCAGGATGCGCACCCGGCGGAGGGGCTCGCGTCCGCGGCTGCGAGAGGTCAGGTTGTAGCGCTGGGCCATCTGGTGCTGGAGGCGGCGGATGTAGGCGTTCTGAGGCGAGAGCTCCACCGGCCCGTCGCCGGCCATCACCTGTCCAATGGCCTCTTCCGCCTCTCTCATGGCGGCGGTGATGGGGTCCAGGCTGCGACCGCCTCTCTCCCACATCGAGAGGAGGCACTGCTCCATGTGAGGCAGGCTGTTCGTCTTCAGGACATAGATGGGGATGCCCCGCGACTCGGCCTCCCGCAGAGTCCGGGGCTTGCGCCGGTAGTAGCTACGCAGCGTGAGCACAGTGTCGGCGTCATCCAGGGTGTCGCTGACGGTGACGGGAGAAGCAGTGATGCGGATGGCCTGCTCCAGGCGCTGTCGGGAGACGCCGAAGGGATAGACCCGCCGGGTCGGGCCCTCGACGGGCGAGCCGCGGCGCTCCAGGCCGCGCCTGTCGCGGGCCAGCTCCCGGCTGGACACGACCCGGATCTCCCCGTTTTCGTCCACCTCACGCACCTCGGCCGGCATCTCGTAGCCGCGGAGGATCGCGTCCACCGTCTCTGCCACGTCGGTGTGGATGGCGACCCGGTCCCAGGTCTGGATCTCGACCACCACGTCGAAGGTAGGGGGCGCCTTGCGCTCCAAGATGGACTTCTGGGTGCCGCGCCGGCGGGCCTCTTCGTCGCCCAGGGTCACCGACTGGATGCCACCCACCAGGTCGGCTAGGGTGGGGTTCATCATCAGGTTCTCCAGGGTGTTGCCGTGGGCGGTGGCCACCAGTTGGACGCCGCGCTCGGCGATGGTGCGGGCGGCGGCCGCCTCCAGCTCTGTCCCCATCTCGTCGATGACGATGACCTCCGGCATGTGGTTCTCCACCGCCTCGATCATGACGGCGTGCTGAAGGGTGGGCGTGACCACCTGCATGCGGCGGGCGCTGCCGATGGCCGGGTGAGGGATGTCGCCGTCACCGGCGATCTCGTTGGAGGTATCGACGATGATGGCCCGCTTGTTCATGTCGTCGGCCAGGACGCGGGCCACCTCGCGCAGCATGGTGGTCTTGCCGACGCCGGGCCGGCCCAGGAGGAGGGTGCTCTTGCCGGTGCGAATGAGGTCTTCGATGACACGGATGGTGCCGAAGACGGCCCGCCCCACGCGCAGCGTGAGGCCGACGATGCGCCCCCGGCGGTTGCGGATGCAGGAGATGCGGTGGAGGGTGCGCTCGATGCCGGCCCGGTTGTCGTCGCCAAACTCACCGATGCGAGCGACGACGTAGTCCAGGTCGGCCTCGGTGATCTCGGCTTCCGCCAGGAGCACCTCGCGGCCCGGGTAGCGGGCCTCAGGCAGGCGGCCCAGGTCCATGACTACCTCCAGGAGTTCGTGGCGGTCGTCGCGGGCCGCCAGCGGCTCCCGGATGTGGGGCGGCAGGACGTCCAGCAGGGCGTCTAGGTCATCAGTGATCTCTTTCTGCAACCAGTCACTCCGCTCAGAAGACTACGGGCGTCTCAAGGTTGGCGGCCAGGCGGGCCGCCTTCACGAGCGCCGCCGTGCGCTTGGTCATCACTACGTACTGGCCTTGCCTCTCGAAGCCCAGGCGCTTGAGCAGGCGGGCCAGGGGCTCCTGGTACTCCGGCACCAGGGTCAGCAGCATGCCCTGGCCGGAGAGCCGGGACAGGGCCGCCATGAGCAGCGGCTCCAGCAGACCCAGCTCCCGCGGGTGCACCAAGAGGTCGAAGCGTCCAATATCGCCGTCGGCGGCGGTGCGGACCCAGGCGCCGAGGACTCCGTCGCGCTCCAGGACGAGCTGGGTGGAGCGATGGGCCAGCCAGTGGCGCTCCTGGGCCGCCAGCCACTCGGCGAAGGTGGCGGCTTCCACGCGCCGCACCGATTCCGGCACGGCGACGTTGTAGAGCTGGAACAACGCGTAGGCGTCGGCGCGAGACCGACGCCGCAGCGGCAGCGTCGAGCCGGCCCGACCCTGGCGGGCCTTGCCGTCCAGCCGTTCGGCAGACACGGGCCCCTGATGAGCGTACCGGTTTTCGACGACGCAGGGCACGAAACCGGCCCGGCGGGCGGTGGACACAACGCCGCTTTCGACGGCCAGGCGCAGGAAGATCTTCTCGGCGCCGCCGCGGCCGGCCTCCTCAGACACGCGGTCCAGAAGGCTCATGCAGACAGACTCCTCCTCCGCCGCGTTGATGAGGCAGTCCACCTCCCAGGCGGCGTTAGAGGAGCGACGGCGGGCGGAGATGAGGCCGCGTAGTGTAGAGCCGCGAACGCTGATCCAGGTCTGGCGCCCGGTGGCAAAGGAGAACCATTGCTCCAGGGCGCTCTCCAGCGGGCTGGGCGACGACTCCTCGCGGCCCAGGCGGTCCCGCGTCTTGGCCTCGTTGGGGTAGATGCGGCCATCGAAGGAGACCAGGGCGACGAGGTCGGTCGGTCGGACGGTTCTGGCGACGGTCATGGCGTCCCTTTGGCGCCTTCCCCCAGAAGGGGAGCCGCCCCGGGCCTCGCGGATGGGCTGCGGGCCTCGATCAGGGCCAGGAAGTAGCGGTGCAGGCGCGGGTCGCCGGTCAGCTCGGGGTGGAAGGTGGTGGCCAGCAGGTGGCCCTGCCGGGCGGCCACAACGGTGCCGCCGTCGAGGCTGGCGCCGTGGGCCTCGCCATCCGGGCGGGCAGGCCCTCCGGTCGCAGACGCAGGCAAGCGGGCCAGGACTTCCACCTCTGGCCCCACCTGGCGGATGATGGGCGCCCGGATGAACACGGCCGGGAAAGGCTCCTGCCCCAGGACCGGCATCAGCAGGGCAGCCTCGAAGCTGTCGACCTGGCGGCCGAAGGCGTTGCGCTCCACCACGATGTCCATGATACCTAGGCCTGGCCGAGGCATGTCGGAGGCCTGGCGGGCGAGGACGATCGTGCCCGCGCAGGTGCCCCAGATGGGCACCCCGTCCTCCGCGAGGCGGTGGATGGGCTCCAGGAGGCCGTATTCAGCCATCAGGCGGGTGAAGGTGGTGCTCTCGCCGCCTGGTATGACCAGGCCGTCGAGACCGTTCACCTGCTCGGGCAGGCGCACCTCGTGCGCCTCGACACCGAGGCGGGAGAATACGGCGACGTGCTCGGCAAAGTCGCCTTGCAGGGCAAGGACGCCGATGCGGATCATGGGCGGGACTACCAGCCCCTGGGGGCCAGGAGCTCCTCCTTGGGAATAGTGGCGATGTCGAGGCCACGCATGGGTTCGCCCAAGCCTCGGGAGGCCTCGGCGATCATCTTGGGGTCGGCGTAATGAGTGGTGGCCTTGACGATGGCGCGGGCGCGCCGCTCCGGGTCCTCGGACTTGAAGATGCCGGAGCCTACGAAGACGCCGTCAGCGCCCAACTGCATCATGAGGGCGGCGTCGGCAGGAGTGGCGATGCCGCCGGCAGCGAAGTTGACCACCGACAGACGGCCCGTCTCGTGCACCTCGCGCACCAGCTCGTAGGGGGCGCCCAAGGTCTTCGCCTCGGCCATGAGCTCCTCCTCAGGCGACACCTGGAGGCGGCGGATGCCGTCCCAGACGGCCCGCATGTGCCGCACGGCCTCCACGATGTTGCCGGTGCCCGCTTCGCCCTTGGTGCGGATCATAGCCGCCCCCTCACCGATGCGGCGCAGGGCCTCGCCCAGGTCGCGGCACCCGCAGATGAAGGGCACCTTGAAGAGGTGCTTGTTGATGTGGTGGGCTTCGTCGGCCGGCGTCAGCACCTCCGACTCATCGACGTAGTCCACGCCCAGGGCCTCCAGCACCTGGGCCTCCACGAAGTGGCCGATACGGCACTTGGCCATGACGGGGATGGTCACCGCCTCCATGATCTCCAGGATCTTGGTCGGGTCGGCCATGCGGGCCACGCCGCCCGCGGCCCGAATGTCGGCGGGGACGCGCTCCAGGGCCATGACGGCGCAGGCGCCCGCCTCCTCAGCGATGCGGGCGTGCTCGGCCGTCACCACGTCCATGATGACGCCGCCCTTCAACATCTGGGCCAAGCCCTTCTTGACGATCCAGCCACCGGTCTGGGGCTCACCCCCGTCTGGAGTCACTTTCTCCTCAGTCATGTTTGCCTCCACGCCCCTGAGGGCTTCCTTCCTCGCGCGATCATTCTACTATCGCCACTTTGCCCGTTCAAGGAGTATGTCCTCCAGCCGCCCGAAGGGCGGCAGTCCGACACTCCTCGCCGGGTGTTCCTACCTGCATCCACGCTGGGCGTGTAGAGCCGCGGCTTCAGGTTCGTTGCCTCGACGTATGCCTTCTGCTATCATGGCAGCCGAGCCAGCAGGGGCCGCTTTGCTATGGTGAATTCAGCAGTACTGGTCCTCAACCAGAACTATGAACCGCTCAACGTTTGCAACGCCCGCCGGGCGTTCGTCTTGGTGAACCACGGCAAGGCCGAGGTCCTGGAACACGGCGAAGGTATCCTCCACAGCCCTCGATACGTTTTCCGTCTCCCTTCCGTCATTCGTCTCATCTACATGATCAAGCGGCCGCGGCCGCAGATGCGCCTCTCGCGCAAGGAGATCTTCAATAGGGACCGTTTCATCTGCCAGTACTGCGGCAAGCAGACCCGCGACTTGACCCTGGACCACGTCATCCCCCGCCACCGCGGCGGCGTCCACGACTGGGAGAATCTGGTCTCGGCCTGCAAGCAGTGCAACCACCGCAAGGCGGGTCGCACACCCCAGGAGGCGCGAATGCACCTCATTCGCCAGCCCTATCGACCTCGCATCACCCCCTTCTACCTCTTCTACCATTACCTGGAGTACCAGGCCGACTGGCGGAAGTTCATCCCCGGCTGGGAGCCCGTGGAAGGTTTCTCCTGAGTTGCCCTCTTACTTCTTCGTCACCGCGGCCGACGCGGAGCGCCGGGCCATGAAATACTGTGCGCCACCTTCCCGGCGGTGGTAGAATCGCCAGCAGAAAAGTCTGGGGTCAGGCAAAGAAGGGAGGCTAGCCGATGATCGAGGGAGTAAATATAGGCCACGCGCTCATCGCGGGCATTCTGGCGGGCTTTGTGATGACGTTGGCGGCCTACTGGATGGAGGGGGTCTTCGGTTTCCCGCGCATGGACTTCGGAATGACCGGCCTGAAGTACATGGGCGGCGACAAGCCGGGCTGGTGGTTCGTGGGGCAGGCTGCGCACCACCTGGACAGCGTGCTCCTGGCGCTGGTCTACGCCGGAGCCGTCTTCCTGAACCTAGAGACCGTCTTCGACAAGCCCATCGAGTGGTGGTGGGGGCCCCTGGCCGGCCTGGGCTACGGCTTCGTCGTCTTCCTTATCGTGCCCACGGGCATCATGGGCACCATCACCGTTCTCTTGGGGGGTCACCTCCCCCGCGACCGGAAGATGCTGGTGGCCAACCTTCTCCTGCACCTGATCTGGGGCGTCGTCCTGGGCGCTCTCTACTTCCCGGTGCGGTAGGGGGCAGACCGCCTCAGCCGAAGGACCACATCAGGGGCTGCCGGCGAAGCTGGAAGCGCCCTCACTTCTGGCAGTCGCGACAGAAGCTGGTGATGCGCTGGCCGGCCGTGATCTCGGAGATCCGTGTCCCGCAGACGGGGCAGGGCTGCCCGCCCCGCCGGTGCACACGCAGGTGGTCGCGCACCTCCTCATAGACGAGGCCGTCCTTCGTGCGCTCGGCCACGATGGCGATGGCCCACTCCAGCACCGAGCGTATCGCCTCGTAGAGGCGGTGTACGTCGTCCTCTGAGAGGGTAGGCCGCTTGCGATAGGGGTGCAGGCCGGCAACCCAGAGGATCTCATCGGCGTAGGCGTTGCCGATGCCGGCCACGAACCTGTGGTTGATGAGGATGCTCTTGATCATGCCGTTGTGCCGGCGCAGGCGCTGGGCGAAGACCTCCTCTATCAGGCTCTCGTCCAGGGCGTCGGGGCCCATCTCGGCGAACTGAGGCACCTGTCCCAGGCCTTCTTCAGGCACCAGGTAGACCTTGCCCATCAGGCGCTCATCGCTGTAGCGCAGCTCCTGGCCGTCTGACAGGGTCAGCAGCATACAGGTCTTTGCCCGTCGCTTCTCCTCTGGCCCCAAGTACTGGAAGCGGCCGGTCAGCATGGGGTTGACCACCAGCTTGTGGCCGCTCTTCAGGTCGAAGAGGAGGAACTTGCCCCGTCGCGTGGTCTGCCCGAACACGTTGCCGCCGAGAGTGCCCTCGAACTCGGCCTTGGGAACGCGGAAGACCACGGGGATGATGGCCTGCGCCCGCTCGATGCGCACGCCGGGCAGGCGCCGGTTCAGAAAGCCGCTGATGGCCTCGAGATCTGGGATCTCAGGCATAGAACCCCCGCAGAGTTGTTGTCAGGCCGGCGGCGCGTATCTGGGGTATGACCCGAAGACTTTGAAGAAGGAGGCCTGCCCCCGCACCTTCTCCAGGGCCTCGGCCACGGTCGGATCGGTGCGGTGCCCCTCCATGTCCACCAGGAAGATGTATATCCCCAGCTCTCCCTTGGATGGTCGCGACTCGATCTTCGTCAGGTTGATCTGCCGGTCCGAGAACTCGTGCAGGACGCCCACCAGCGTGCCCGGGCGGTCATGGGCCACTGAGAAGGCCATGGATGTCTTGTCATGGCCGCTGGGCGGGCAGTCATGGGGCGCCAGAACCACGAATCGCGTCTTGTTGAAGAGGTTGTCCTGGATGCCCTGCGCCAGGACGTGGGCGCCGTAGATCTCCGCTGCCCGCCGGGTGGCGATGGCAGCCGCGCCCTCGTGCGATAGCATCTCCTCCACGGCGGCGGCGGTGGAGAGGGCCGCCTCCAGGTGCGCTTTGGGGAAGCAACGCTCCAAAAAGCGGCGGCACTGTCCCAGGGCCTGGGGGTGCGAGTAGATGACCTTCACGTCGGGCGAAGAAGCCCCCGGCGCGGCCAGCAAGCAGTGCTCAATAGGCAGCACCAGCTCGCGGCAGATGGAGAGGCCGGACTCGTGGATGAGGACGTCCAGGGTCTCGTTAACGGAACCCTCCAGGCTGTTCTCGATGGCTACTACTCCCTCATCCGCCATGCTGGAATCGACGGCGGCCGCCACTGCGGCCACGCTGGCGAAGGGGAGAAGCTGCGCCTGAGGGTCGTGCAGGAGGGCGGCTTCCTCGGAGAAGGTGCCCGGAGGGCCCAGATAGGCCAGGCGCTTGCTCATGGCGCCTTCAGGAGGGGCCGGGCGGCCCCATGCCCCTGGAGCTGGTCAGTGCCAACCGCAGGGCGGCCTCGCTCTCCCGCATGGTCACCGCTACCACCTCGTCACCGGCATGGATTACGGTCTCGCTGGTGGGGATGCGTGGGTGACCCTCCGTGTCGATGATGAGGGAGATGAGGGACTGATGGGGCAGGAGGATATCGCGGATGGGCTTGCCCACCACGAAGGACTCCGCCGGCACCTTCACCTCTACGATCTCCAGTCCGCCGCCCTTCAGGGTCATGAGTGGGATCAGGGGATGACTGGGCAGTTCCTGCTCGATGTGGGCCATGATGACGCTGGTGGCGCTGACCGTGGTATCGATGCCGAGCGTCCTGAAGATCTCCTCGTTCTTCGGGTTGTTTACGCGGGCCACGGTGCGGGGAACGTGGAAGCGATGGCGGGCCACCTGGCACACCACCAAGTTGTCCTCATCGTCGCCAGTGACGGCGATGATCATGTCGCAGCGGCCAACGCCCGCCTGCTCCAGGGTAGAGGCCTCGCAACCATCGCCCTGCATGACGATCTCACCCAGCTCCTCAGAGATGCTGGCGCACTTGGCCGGGTCCTGTTCGATGACAAGAACCTCGTGCTGCTCCTCCACCAGCTCTCTGGCCAGGTAGTATCCTACTTTGCCTGCCCCCACGACGATGATATACATGTCAGCTTGACGGAGCCTATGTCTCCTCGCGGGCGCCGGGCCCGGCGGAGACGGGCTCCTCCTCCTTCTCCAGAGCCTCCTTCAGCAGGCGGGCCTGGATGCGCGTTGGGTTGATGGTGCGCAGTCCAAGGGAGCGATATATCTCCTCCCGAATGGGGTCGAACACGCGGGAGACGACCCGGGGCACGTTGAAGACGTGCTTGGCGATCTGGCAGGCCATGACGTTACGGTTATCGCCCCGGGTGGCGGAGACGAAGGCATCGGCCTGCTCGATGCCCGCGTGGCGTAGCGCGTCCTGATCAATACCGTTACCGACCATGCGGATGCCGTGGAACTCCCCGGGTAGGTAGCCGAGAGGCCCAAAGGCGGCGGGCTCCGAGTCCAGCACCGTCACCTCGTGCCCATCCTGCTCGAGCATGACGGCCAGCTCCGCCCCGACGCGACCGCAGCCCATAATGATGACCTTCACCCTACTCACGCTCCTCGGCCGATTGCCGGCAGATCCACACCAGACAGGGGGCGTTCTTG
>Ga0315277_10000939_pt1 | contig 43685 bp, 31 predicted proteins | sample YL17G05_15_MG_FD_203695 | JGI IMG/M metagenome (GOLD analysis project Ga0315277, IMG submission 203695) | Sediment microbial communities from Yellowstone Lake, YNP, Wyoming, USA - YL17G05_15 | ecosystem: Environmental > Aquatic > Freshwater > Lake > Sediment | place: USA: Wyoming | collected... | reverse complement strand
AATATCAGTCCGTCCTTGCCCATTTCGATGGTGTAATGCCTGATATTTTTCTGCCCTGCGCTGAACATACCGCGGTTTTCCAATGTTACTTTGTCCAGGGAATCGTCCGGATTCTGAAGGTCATCGCAGAAATATTTGTATGCGTTCAACGTGGAACTGTAATCGGCGGTCGAATCGGGTGTACCCAAGAGGCCGTTTTTGTAGCTGAACATGGTATTCCCATGCGGAAATTCCGCGGGGTTCCACCACCTGGTCAAACCGTCAGGGTTCAGAAGACGGGTATCACCATCTCCAGCCAATGCGATATCGGCATCGGTGAATCCCGACATTGAGCCGTCGGTAATAAAGACGCCGCATACATCGAATCCCGTGAATTCGGTCAAACCGAGGAAGGGATGTCTCAGACCGATGTCGGCCTCGATGATGTCGCCGTTGAATTGAAGCGACTCCAGGGAAAGGTTTAATAACGGGGGGGGTTCGAGGAAAGGCAGGGCGTTGAGATGAAAATCGGCTATCCTCGAGGGTGTGAGTTCGATAGTTTCAGCGGATGGGTCGATTATCCCCTGCCAGAGGCCCCAGAGGGCATGGGACTCTTCCGGCGAATTGCCTGATTTCAATGTTTCAGTCCCAGGGGTGGATGGTATACCATTCGCCCCTGAGCATCCGGCTGCAATGAATATCCCAGCAACCAAGGCTAAAAACAACCAGCGCATGGGCTTGACCTCCGTTCTGAATAATTTGGAAACACCTAAATAATTTAGATACGGAAACATATCAAGGTTATAAACAATGGTATTTTAATAGAGGTAATATTCATAACCTTCCGGGAGTGGACGTCTCTTTAGTGATTATGGCTTGGTAAGTATATACTGAGCCCGGCGTTGCAAGGTAGTACTTTAATAAGGCTTCCCCCCCTTTTGTCCCCCCCCGCTTTGCGCGGGGGGGAGACCAAGAAGGGGGTTCCCAATTATCCACCCCCATGACGAGTGGGATTAAGTGAAGCCTATTGTAATTCCTTCTCTCATAACAGGACGAATGCGGGGTCTGTTGTTATCCCCCCCGCGCCAACAGGGGGATTAAAAGCGAGGCTTGGTGTTATCTCCCCCCCGCGCAAAGCGGGGGGGACTTAAGGGGGGGGCTTCCTATTTATCCCCCAGCCCACCGTTGTTATTAAATAATGTGATATAATATAGTATAAACCTATCAGGGCCGGGCGCGGCGCGCTCCCGCCCGGCCCGGTTTATCATTAAACCGTGCGATGTGTTCCCTTGAACTTATGGAATCGCTGCAATATAATCAGTCGGCCATGAAATCCCGCAGACGGAGGCCGGGAGTAAATTTGCCAATCGGCCCCATGAGGTTTATATTTGGGGCATATTTTGTGCATTTTTAATAGTATCTAAAGTATTAAAGAGAGATTTTGTGCTTCATGTGTCAGCGATTCAAACCTGCTGATTAATATGAGCGAATGGAGGGTGTCTGCCATGCACCAGAGACTATTTCTTAATTTTCTGATTACCGCAATTGTGATTATCGCCGGGACGGTCGGCTGCTCCGGGGGAAATGGCGGTGTATCGCCGGACCTGCCGGGCGGCTCCAAGGTCCAGGGCTCGAATGAAGCAGCGGTCCAGGAAGCCGAATCGGGGCATTATATCTTGCTGTCGGGAAAGTTGTACTTCGACAACGCCACGGGCCAGGTGACCAATCTCCCCGACCGTACCCTCGCGGCTCATTATGATGTGACCCCCATGTTGATCCCCCCCCAGTGCTGGAACTGCATATCATTTGTCGGGCTTACCATCGACAATGACAACGGCATCACAAGGGACTGGCACGTCACAGTAAAGCTGAGAAACCCCAGCCCTGTAATGGGCGGTTACAATATCAGGGCCATTTTCTTCCCCCACGAATTCATAACCGTTGTCAACAACACCGCCTTTACCAAGGTCTTCGGCGGCGGCGAGATGCATCCATACGTTAACTGGTTGAAATACAATTGGCTTGATTGCGATTATTGGCCCCCGGAGTTCAAGTGGAAAAAGGAGATAATATTCAGACTCCCCGTCTCATGGGGCGCCCAGCAATTGGCTGATAAAGCTTACCTTAATTACAAAATAGACGCCTGCGCGCCGGGGCCTATCAAAGAATCTCCGTATTTATACGATGAAGGGGTTGCCCAATATGATATCTGGTATGCATCGGCCATTGACGGTTATATAGATATACCCATTTTCGACTGGCAGGGGGATATCAGCCAAGTGACAGTGGACCTTACACCGATAAACCCCAATATCGGTGTGGTTAATTGCAGTTTTGCGGGGTACGAGCTCAACAACACACTGTCCCACTTCCACGCAATAGTCAAATATAACGACCAACCCCCATCCAACCAGGGAACGTTCAAGTGCCGGGTTACGGTGACCGATAAAGTAAGCTCGTACCAACTTTATGCCGATATTTATGTGTCCACGGAATGGGACCTCGACCCGCCTGTTTCGTACAATGACTACGGTTCATACAAGGGGTTACTGGACCTGATTGCCGGTGACGGTTTCATAAAGTTCTATTACGATCGTGGTGTTGACCCCTCGGGGGTGTTCTACATTTTTTATTACAACAATGTTCAGCATGCCTGGGATCCGGGAGGTCAATATTTCTCCAAGACTGATTGTACGCTGGTCCAAATGAATTGGCCCCCCGCGTATCCCGCATGCTCTTATACATTGAATTGGGCAAATGGAAGCGGCAAATGGTGGTCGGTTGACGCGTGGGACAGCCCGAACAACAAAGCTCACACAACCACCGAAAAATGGGGGCGGCCAAGCAGGCCCGTGGAACGCTGGCTTAAGCTGGTTGGCAATCTCGGTGACCAGAACATAAATTATGGCTCGCCTATTATGGCTGATATGGATGGCGACGGTGATGATGATGTCGTTATCGCCAACCGCATGGGAGCGGTTTATTGCTTCGACGGTGTCGGCGGCGGCTCGCCTTCAGGGCTTAAGTGGGTGTACCAGACCGGCGACTCAGCCATTTACTCAAGCCCCGCTGCGGCTGACGTGACCGGCGATGGCATACCGGAGATTTTCATAACCACAAACGGCCTTGATAAAGGCAGGATCCATTGCATCAACGGCGCAATCGGAAATAAGGAGTGGTCATACACCACTGATGACATCACCGATGCGGCTTGCTGCATGGTTGACCTTAATGGCGACTCCAGCCTGGATGCCGTTGCGGGTGACAATGGCGGCCGCCTGTATGCCATCGACGGCATCACGGGTGATCCTATATGGGCCCAGCCTTTCTTAGCGGGTGGCGGCATCGGCTCCACCTCGGGGGCCGCTGATGTCAATGGCGATGATGTTCCCGATTTGGCATTTGGCGCTTATGACGGCAAGGTTTACATGGTCGACGGCGCCACGGGCGCTAAGATCTGGTCGTTCTTCGTCGGAACAGGCCTTTTCAGCGTCGAGTCCTCACCCGCACTGTACGACGCTAACGGGGACGATATCCCGGATGTTGTCTTCGGCTCGCAGGAACAGGTTATCTGCCTCGATGGAGCCGGTGTGGGGGGCGGCTCAACCACCGCCGTATGGCAGACCAACCCGTTGGTGGCGAATTTCAGGGGGTCGCCCGCCATCGGTGATTGCAACCTTGATGGCATCCCGGATATTGTCATCATGGGCCAGGAGGGAGCGAATAACGACCTGTTTATTGTTAACGGCATAAACGGCAACACATTATGGGGCGTGAATGTCCCGGGTAAAAAATTCTCCAACGTCATCCTTGCTGATGCCACCGCCGATGGACATCTCGATGCCATCTTCGGCGTCAACGACCCATTCATCACCGATACCGAAAGATACTATATCGTCAATGTCGACCGCGTTGAGTACGGCGTTATTCTCGTGGACATACCGACGACCCAGATACCGAACCAGGCCAATGGGATGCCAAACGCCCCTACCTTGGGTGATGTAAACAAAGACGGCCTTTGGGATATGGCGTTCGGGTCGATACAGGGGCGATGTTATGTCCACAACTTGGGCACGGAAATTCCCACAGACCCCGCCCTGCGCCCCTGGACCACATTCCACGGCAACGGCCGACGAGATGGTTTACCGTTTAAGGATTATTAACGATAATTTTCGAATATGTCCTGTCTATAATCCCCCTGCAAAGGGGGATTTTATTAGCGCGTCTGTGATCTAAGCTGATGCTACGGGCGATCACACTGTGCACGCCGACTTACCAGTCGGCATGATGAACATATACGGGAATTTATTCATTCTTAGCAACTATCGGATGGCACAGCCTGCCAAGTCCGCGAAGGCTGGCGGTGGTCTTGATGCAACTCTGCCTGGTTCTATATTTACGCAAAAGCCACGGCCAGGTCGCGAAGACGCGACCAGACCGTGCCATCCAATGTGTGGTTGAATATATTATTAAATATAATCAGCATGCCGGTTGGAAAACCGGCGTACCGGGTTCACCCCCTCTGAAAAAAAGGATTTCCCAACCCCGAGTCAAATAAGGTATAATGCCTGCATCTGGCAGCCATAAAAGCGATAACGGAACTCGATAACTATAGAGTTATCAGGGTTCGCTTTCGTTGAATGTTTTCTTTTAAAAGTCTAATTAATGGAGGAAAACAGCCGTGCGACAAAAAATGATCCTCCGGATGTTGATGCCCCTTCTCTTTCTTGCCGGGCTTGCAGGCTGCTCGGGAGGGAATAACGGGTTGCAGCCGGCTTGCCCAGGTGTTGATGATATGCAGGGCCCGGCGACAAAGGACGCCGACGATATCAATAGCCCGTCGGGCCACTGCCTATTAGGGGCCGGAAGATTGTACTTCGATAATGACACCGAAGAAGTCAGCAGCGTCCCAGAGCGCACTGTCGCGAAGCATTACAATGTCATCTCGATGGCGCAGCTCTGGGTCTCCAAGATTGTTATTGACAATAACAACGGCGTCACGCGGGACTGGCACCTTACGGTATGGCTCAAAAATACGAGCACGGACCTGGGCGGTTACAATGTCAGGGCGATTTTCTTCCCGCATGAATTCGTTACGATTGTAAATCACACTGCCTTCACGAAGGTCTTCGGCGGCGGATTTTCTCATCCGTTTGTCAACTGGTTAAAATACAACTGGCAGAACAAGGATTATTGGCCTCCCGGGTTCCAATTAGGGAAGGAGATAATCTTCCGCATCCCGGTATCATGGGGCATCGAGCAATTGTCGAACAAGGCATACTTGGATTATGCCATCGATGCCTGTTTCCCCGGGCCGATTCAGGAATCGCCATATTTGTTTGATGAACTTGTCGCCCAAAACGGCGTGTGGTACGCATCAGCCATCGACGGCTACATGGAAATTCCGGTATGGGACTGGCAGGGTGATATCGAGCAAGTCATCCTTGACCTGACCCCGGTAAATCCTGTCATCGGTAAAGTCACATGCGCTTTTCATCACTCCGACCCGCTCGCAGGTAACAAGCTTCACTTCTACCGCGCGAACGTGCAGTACAATGCCTCCCCGCCGTCAATCTGGGGGAAGCATAAGTGCACGGTCACCGTCACCGATATGGTGAGTCAATATGAGTTGTATGCCGACATCGAGGTCAATATCGGTTGGGACACTTCCCCTCCTGAGAGTTACAGCGGCGGCGCATATAAAGGTTTGCTTGACCTGATTGCAGGTGACGGGTTCATAAGGTTCTATAGCGACAGGGGGGTGGACCCTTCAGGGGTGCTGTACATGTTTTATCACAATCCCAACGCTTCGGGGCATGCATGGGACGGCAGTGCGGATGCTTACACCGATTGCGACCCGTTTGTGATGCATTGGCCCGAAGGTTATCCGGCTTGCCTGCGCGTGCTTGGCTGGCCGAATGGGAACGGCAATATGTGGTCGGTCGATGCGTGGGATAACCCCAATAATAAAGCTCACACGACAAGCGAAAAATGGGCAAAGCCGAGCAAACCTGTCGAGCGCTGGCTCAAGTTGGCGGGCAAGCTCGGCGACACAAACACAAATTACGGTTCACCGGTGATGGTCGATATGGATAACGATGGGGGGGACGATGTTGTAATCGCCAACAGGATGGGGGCCGTATATTGTTTTGACGGCGTTGACGGCGGCTCCCCGGCCGGGCTGAAGTGGGTATTCAAAACGAATGATGTAGCCATTTTCTCGAGCCCAGCCGCTTATGATTGCACCGGTGATGGTATACCCGAAATCTATATCACCACTAACAGTTTGGATGAGGGCAGGATTTGGTGTATCAGGGGTGATACTGGAACCGAGAAATGGTCATATACAACACCGGATGTCATCAACGCCGCTTGCGCGTTGGCGGATTTGGATGATGACGGGGGCCTTGATGTAATTGCGGGTGACAGTGGCGGCCAGTTGTATGTCCTCAATGGAGTCACCGGGCTCCCGATTTGGAGCGACCCGTTTGTCGCAGGCGGTGGTTTCGGTGGGACAGCTGCGGCAGCTAAAATCAACGGGGATAACATCCCCGACATTGCAATCGGCGCTTACAATGGAAAGGTTTACCTTATAAACGGGGCTGATGGGGCTAAGATATGGGAATATTCAGTAGGCACCGGGCTTTTCACCGTGGAATCGTCACCTGCGATATATGATGCCAACGGCGACGCAGTCCCAGATGTTGTTGTCGGGGCGAAGGACAGGGTGTATTGTCTCGATGGGGCGGGCATTGGCGGCGGGCAGACTGTTCCGATATGGGTCACGGCTCCGCTGGTCACCAACTTCAGGGGCTCCCCCGCTATGGGGGATTGCAACCTCGATGGAATCCCCGATGTGGTGATTATGGGCAACCAGGGCAACGGGGACGATTTGTTTATCATCGATGGCGCCAACGGGAATGCTTTGTGGGGCATAAATTTCCCTGGTAAAATATTCTCCAATGTAATTCTTGCGGATGTCACCGGCGACGGGCATCTCAACGCGATAATCGGCGTGGACGACCCTACGATAACCGACGGCGAGAAGTATTACATAATCAATGTTGACCGTGTGGACTATGGCATCATCTGCGTGGATATGCCCACGACCTTGATTCCCGACCAGGCACTTGGTATGCCCAACGCCCCGGCATTGGGTGATGTTGATGGCGACGGATTTTGGGATATGGCGTTCGGGTCGGAACAGGGGCGTGTATTTGTTCACAATCTTGGCACTGAAATCCCCGATGATCCGTCGCTTCGCCCGTGGACGACATTCCACGGCAACGACCAGCGCGATGGATTACCATTTATGGATTTCTGAAGTTTCCCAAAAAAGGGGCAGGCCTTAGCACAGTCTCCGGGTTATCCCAAGCAGAATGCCACGCCCTTTCTCATTGTCTACCTTCCCCACCTGTGACATTTACCGGGGCAAAAATTATTAATTCATTGGGATTCAAAACAGACCTTTGGAGGTTGGCCATGAAGAAAGAAAGAGCTATCCGAATCCTCCTCGCGATTTTAGTGTTGGCAGTACCGCTTATCGCCGGTGGATGCCCGCCCGGGTCATACATGGGAGGCTACACCGGGCCGGGTTTTGGCGGGGGTCATGGCGGCTACAATAATCCCCCGTTCGTTTATGATACAACCATCGACCTTTACCTGCGCGTAATCGACCCTCTCGGCTACGCCATCCCCGGCTGTGATGTTGATGTCTATGTTTACGGCAAGCATTATCATTCCTATGACTCAACATCGGGGCAATTCTGGCCTATTTATGAGGCATTTCCAGGGGAATGGGCCAATTTCAACGAGGCGTTCGATGTCCAGGCCAACCGCTATGTCGGTCAATCCCTGAAGTTCAAAGTCATCATAAGCCGCTGGGGATTCCTGACCGCAGAGAAGGAATACACCATCCCCTCGCTCGACTTCGACACAGTCTATGTCTTCTTCGACGAGATAGTGATGCTGCCGTATTAGAAGGGTCGGCTTTATTCGAGCTTGTATATATGCAGCCCGGCATCGGTGTTGCAGTAATAGAAATAGCCATTATCCGATGCTGCGTCAAATCCGCTGTTCCCTTCAGTGACATCTTGATAAGCAACTGACACTAAATTGCCATTACTATCAGGGTCAAACGCTTCCCATGCATCTGGATAAAATGCAATAAGCAGCGGGCCGAGCGATATAAGCCGTATTACCGGTTTGCTGGTACTATGAACTCCATATAGATGTGTATTCTCCCATGGGTCAATGTCGAATATTCGGATTTCGTTGTCCCAATCATAATATTGGGATTTATATACATATGCGAAATCCCCATTGACAGCTAACGAACAGGCCTCTGTACCAAGGTCGATGGACTTCACCGGATTCCCGGGAAATTCGCCGAAAATCTTATAAACCCGTAATCTACTGACATCCGGCACATCCGGATTGTCACCATAGAAAGTCCCCAAGATCAAATCCTTGTAGATGTGCCCCCCGGGAAAGCTTTTATTTCCCAGAATCCCGCCGCTTGCGGTCCAAAGGAGTTCAACATCTTGCGGTGAATGGACTTTGAAAGGTCGCAGAGCGTGCCCATAAGCAAGGCCTAAATCACCCTGGAATTCAACGTAGTCATCGAAGATCTTGTCATACGGCCCACCGCAAACCACGGGGCTAAAGGGGTCGGAAATGTCGTAGAAAGTCAACCCGTCCTGCCTTGTCAGGGCAAGATATCCATGCCAAAAAGCCATATGGATGGAACTACCGGTGCTGTTAGGGTTGGGAGAAACGCCGACAACGTTGGCCTGAGAAGGGTCGGAGACGTCTACGATTTTCAGTTCCTTAGAGTTGGATTCAATAACATAACCAACCGGGCCTTTCGCAACAACGGCTTCGGGTTGATATATTTTTCGGGACGTGCCTATGATTTGCAAAGCTGACGGATCTGTGGCATCAAACGCAAGAATGTTGGATTCATAGGACCGGAAAACAAATTTGTTGCCAAAAAGTCTGAATGAGTCGTAGTATATGTATTGGACAGGCGTAGTGAAAAATACCGGTGCTTGTGGGTTGGTCAAATCGATTATTTGCAGAGTGTAGCCGCCGGAGCCTGAGTAAGTATAGATTCTTGTACCGGTCGTTGCCAAAAGGGTATCACACAAATCCTGGCCCGGGGCTTCGTATGGTTGCGGGGCTTCGGGGTTCTCCAGGGAGATCGGCACTAACCTGTAACTAACAGCCGCGTAGATCCATCCGGGGTAGTCAGTTGTGAAAACGATAAGCGAGCCCAGATCCAGGGAATTCACATAATGGCATTCCTCAATGGGATCGATGTCATAGACATAAATAACAGTGTCGATGGCTAAGTATAAATAGCCCCCCTGGATGATTGTGGAATCATAATACGAATTATGTGGTTTGGCGGCTTGTATATCAGCAGCTAATGTCAGGCCGGTGAATGGGTCGAAATGATAGCCAAGCATACGCCCCCCATATAAGAAGATAAACAATTCATCATCTTGGAATTTAGAATATGCAGGGTATGTAGAAGCTGCCGGCAATTGCTCCTGGAAAGTGAGGTGGGAAAGTTCGGGCGGGTCAACATCATAGACATCAACAGTATTAACTAACACTGCTTTTTTTGAGTACCTGACGGTTGTCATTAAATATCCGTCATTGAGATATAGGTCATAAATTCCATGCGGCTCATCGGGTAAATCAACAATGGCTGAGAGTTTCAAATCAGTCGGGTCGGAGATATAGACCACTCCGAATTTGTCATCATATACTTTCCATTGGAAATTCCATGTCCCATCTATTATCAGGACATTATCCCCTACTATCATCCCCCAATTCTCCAAGCCGGTGTCCTCAAGGTTAAGGGCACCAAGGAAGACAGGGTTGGCGGGGTCGGTGTAGTCTTCTACGATTATCTTGTGATAATCCCCTATGAACAACAGGTTGTCCTTGACCTCTAAATATCGAGGATAGATGTTTAACCACGGGGGTGTGACTTCGACAAGTCCTGAGACGGGGGAGACTTCTATTCGGATATTCTGAAAAATGGGAACCGACATCCCTGAATATGCCGCTGCAACCAATTCATAGGCTCCCGGTGAAGGGCCGGAACCTATGCCGGGGAAATGCAGCTCGCCATGCCATTCATGAGTGAATACGTTCTTACCGTAGTGGTCTTCCGAAGTGATACTCAGGTTAATCAAGCCGGCGCCCATGGGGGAGGCATCGACAACCACCGATGTGGGGTCGTTCTGATGGTCAAATGTGGTAGCCCTGATTTCGTAAACCCCACCCTGTGCGGATACGGAGCCGGGGCCCTCAAGGGTTAATTGGTATGGTTCCTCGCATAAACCGGGCCAACTGACATCTACAGCGAAATGCAAGCCGTTCCAATCCGGGTTTTCAGGATATTCTATTTCATATTCCTGCACGCGCAGCGAGCCGGGCCAGAAATCATAGGTTGCCTGCCAAAAATAGCCCCAATGAAAGGAGATGAACGGATTGAGAGAGATGGGCGGAGTGTCATCATATAGGGGGGTATAACCCCAATTATTCAGCAACTTCCACCCCGGCTGGTCGGTCATAAAAATCCCTCTCACATCATAAACCGTAATTGGCGTCGGGTTCTTGATAAATACATTGACTTTCAGCCGGTTTATTGCAGGTTGGTGTTTGGTGACCTGGAACGTCACGCAGTCATTGCAATTTGGGGGTATGAGAATAGTCGTTGCATTGTAATGCATACCAGCTTCCCTTAGCGGGACAGCATTGATATTCCCTGATGCCAAATCGATATCAAGGGAAAACATTCCAGCCAAATAATGCCCCGGGGCGGAGTCGGATAAAGGTGGGAAAATTCCCTGTGTGTCTTGAGTCGGGTTATTCTTATCGTTGTCAGGGGGATTGAGGGGGTTGATGTTTGTAGAGTGGCTGCACCCCGTGATGCAAAGCACAAATGCCATTAATATGGCTTGCCAAAACCGAGGCATAGTATGCATCTTATTGCCTCCCGTACCGCTTGCTGATAAATCAAATTTACCATGCTTTCGAATATCCGGCAATTGGGAATGATTAATACATGATAGATTCAGCACTAAATAAAAAAGAAGACCACCTGCCAATGATAATGCTTTTAGCAGGTGGTCCTCTCTATTAGTCGCAAATCAAGAAGGGGATGTTCCCTAATTACTGCAAAACATAAATTTTCTTCTTCGCGCAGATATCCCTGAGTATCTTGGGCCACACGGTTACACTGCACTCGCCGAGGTGGGCTTTCTTCAGGAGATGCATGTAAGTGCGGGACTGCCCTATTCCGCCGCCGATACTGAGCGGGATTTCATCGTTAAGGATTGCCTTGTGATACGGCAGCTTCAGGAAATCGAGCTGGCCGGTCATTTCAAGCTGCTGCTTGAGGGTTTCCTTTGTGACCCGGATACCCATGGATGAAAGCTCGTGGCGGCGCTTGGTAACGGGGTTCCATACGAGGATATCGCCGTTCAGGCCGTGCATCGGTTTTCCTTTGTCGGAGACGGTGGGAGTGACCCAGTCGTCATAATCCGCCGCCCTCATCTCGTGCGGGTAACCGTCATTCAGAGTCCAGCCGATCCCGATGATGAAGATAGCGGGGTACTTCTGCACAATTGCCGTTTCACGCTGCTTGCGCGGCAGGTCAGGGTACATCTCGAGAATTTCTTCAGCATGCAGGAATTTAAGCTCATCCGGTAACTCGGGATATTTTTTCGTTTTGAGTTTAGGGAAGAACTTACGGGCATGCTGCTCCGCGCCCTTGATGACCTTCCAGAGCTTCTTTACAACATCCTTCAGGTAATCCAAATTACGCTGATCAGCCGTGATGACTTTCTCCCAGTCCCACTGGTCGACATAAGAGCTATGGTCATGGTCGAGGAAGTAGTCCTTGCGCACGGCGCGCATATCGGTGTACAAACCGTCGCCAACCTTCATCCCGAATGTCTTGAGCGCCATACGTTTCCACTTGGTGGCGGCCTGAACAACCTGGGCATCGATTGGATGCTTGTTGTAGTCGTTGTTGATGTGGAACTCGACAGGCGTCCGCGACCCGTCGCGGTCCAGATAATCGTTGACTCCGCTTTCCCTGTCAACAATCAGGGGGCATTCGACCCGTATAAGGTTGAGTTCCTTACTCAACCCCTCCTCGATGTAGTTTTTCACAGCCGTTATGGCTTCCTGCGTTTCCTTCGGGGTCAGCAGGGATTCATAATCAGTTGGGAGTATCTTCTCCACATCTTCGTAGTTGCCGATACCTGGCCCTGCCAGGTCTGCTTTCTTATCTGCCATTATGGTCAGTTCCTCCTAAAGGATAATGTTATTTTTAGAGCGCGCGTAAAAATATCACCAAAAATCAAAAAATACAACCCCATGCAGCGTGTGGGAGCAGCCACGAATTGATTTTAATAGGGGCGAAGCATTCCGCCCGTCAAATGCTTCGCCCCTGCTGTTTATCCACATTTTAACCTATTCGCCTTGACTATTTCTCCGTTTTGGTTTAATAGATGCTATTCACCAAACAGATGGAGGACTTATGCCTGATACTATTCCCGACCGTATCAAAGAAGCCATCAACGCCTATCCGGTGAAATTTATCCGCCTGCAATTCACCGATATTTTGGGTATCACCAAGAACGTCGAGGTCCCGGTATCCCAGCTCGCGAAGGCGTTCGAAGAGGGAATCATGTTCGATGGTTCCTCGGTGGAGGGCTTCGCGCGCATCAACGAATCCGATATGCGACTCAGCCCCGACCCGGATACATTCGCCGTCCTGCCGTGGACGCTGCCTGAATATATCCCCGCCATCCAGGCAGGGCTTTTTCCGGGGCATGTGAACGGCGATTACCATGACCGCTTTGCAACGCCGTATCGCGGCGTGACCGCTCGGTTTATATGCGACATCGTATGCCCCGACGGACGTCCATTCGCCGGGTGTGCCCGAACCATCCTGAAGAACCAGATTACAGCAGCGGCGGAAACCGGCTTCGAGATGATGGCCGGACCGGAGATAGAGTTTTTCCTCTTCGAAAAAGGGCCGGATGGCCAGCCGAGCACCAAAACCCATGACGCCGCGGGGTATTTCGACCTGCTGCCGGTTGACCGCGGCGAAGAAGCGCGTCACGATATGATAAGTGCACTCGAGCATATGGGCTTCGAGATAGAGGCGGCGCATCACGAGGTCGCGCCATCGCAGCATGAGATTGATTTCAAGTATGCCGACGCCCTGACCACCGCCGACCGGATCGTCACAATACGCATCGTCGTCAAGACCATCGCCCTCGACCACGCGCTGCACGCGACATTTATGCCGAAGCCGATATTCGGCGAGAACGGGTCGGGTATGCATACCAACCAGTCACTTTTCCGTAACGGCGCTAACGCTTTTTATGACCCATCCGACAAGATGGGGCTGTCGGATATTTGCCGCCATTATGTAGCCGGGCTTATTGAGCATGTAAGGGGCATGGCCATATTCACCAACCCGACCATCAACTCGTTCAAACGGCTCGTGCCCGGTTATGAAGCGCCGGTGCGCATAGCATGGTCGGAGTGCAACCGCTCGCCGCTGATACGCATCCCGGCATCGAGGGGCAAATCGACACGCATCGAGCTGCGTAACCCCGACCCGGCATGCAACCCATACCTCGCGTTGGCATGTATGCTTGCCGCAGGCCTTGATGGGGTCAAACGCAAACTCCAGCCGCCACCGCCGATAGACGACAATGTTTATGAGATGTCGCCATACGAGATGGAGCAGCGGCATATTGGTAGCCTTCCCGCTGATATGTACGAGTCATTGGTGGCATTCGAGCAGGATAAATTCATCCAGAATGTCGTCGGCGCTCATGTAAGCGAGTTTATAAGCCGCGCCAAGCGCGAGGAGTGGATTGAATACGTCGCCCAGGTAACGCAGTGGGAGCAGGAGCGGTATTTTAAGGTGTATTAGGCCGTCATTGTGTTCCATCTGTCACAGATGGAACCTTTTATAAATCCAATTTGAATTCCTAACTTATGGGTACCGTACACTTTAGTGTGCGTTTTCATTTGGTATATCGGGAGCTTGTTCCCGAAATAGCATGGCAGGCTGGAAAGCCTGCCCCACACTTCAGCATTTCCTGATATTTCAGCCAATCTACAATGCGAAGAGGGATATTTTAAGGTATATTAATATTGGAAATATTCCCATGGGAAAGGCTTGATGTGAATAAGTTCCTACGAATATTCGCTGCCATCTCCCTTGCAGTTGCAGCATTTCTGGTGTTGGAGAAACCGGCGTGGGCGAATGCTCCAATTTTATGGGGTGCATATGCCACCGGACAAACGCAGTTGATGTTTGGAGCGACGCGCGGAATCCTGCTCGCTGTAGTCATCGTCATAGAAAGTATAGTGTTTGTGCGTGTAGCCGGGTTAAACTACTGGAGAGCTTTTCTCGCTGCTTTGGCTTTAAACATATTTTCTGCGGCAGCCGGATTTCTTGCAGGGGCGGTCATGTTTTCCAGCAGTTGCGGGTTACCGATGATTATAATCTTTCCCGTGCTGGCGATTATCTACCTCACCAAGCAAAAAGCACCACCATGGCTCTCGATCTCAGCTATAGCTCCCCTTTTCATCGCGGGGGCCATCTTCTTGATCTTAAATACTTTTATAGGTAATCAATTTCCAATAGGCCAATGGACGGCCTTATATATACCATTGTTCATAGGTTTTGCGATGACAATTTTTCTCGAAGCGCTGCCGGCATATAGATTTATACCTCAAACCAACCGTTGGAGGGGAATACTGCTTGCCAATATTGCTTCATACATTTTTTTGGCCGTCATGGTTCCATTTTATGCACCCAACCCGAATCAGTATGCTGAATTCGGCAATCCCTTCCCTTTCAGCCGATACGTAGAGTCTAAGGATAAAATGCCCCAGATTCTTGACATCATACACAAGCGCCGGGCTTCCAACCTTGAGTTGCTTGGTTTTGGCAAGCAATCCGCTCCACCTGAAAATTATGATGCCCACTTTGAGTTGGAGTTGCTTAAGGATGCATACCTTAAACCCGTGCCAACCGCTCAGCCATTGGTGGGCATGGCTGTTGTTGATGATGCGCTCTCTGTGCCGACCCTGACACCGAATGCCCGCAAGGAATTGGAATGGTTCAGGAAACAGATAACCTATTGGACAGCAGCACGCGATGCAATATTGAATAATGACCAGGTGGCATTTAATGGGTTCTATGCTGAATGGAGAAATTGGTCTAAAGAAACAAATCCTTATAGAGATTACAGTAAATGGAGCAAACTGCTTAATCCTGAAGAAGCTTGCAAGGAGTATATAGGGATACATAAGAGCAGCGTGAGATTACCCAAGTGAGTTGAGAACATTCTGGGGATGGTTGTGATGAAAATATATCCGCGAATTCCGATCTTCTTATCCCTTGCTCTCGCAGCGTTCCTGGTATTGGAGAAACCGGCGTGGGCGGATTCACCCATATTCTGGGGTGCTTTTGGCTCAATGGCGCCTATATTTTTGGGGGCTGCCACGAAGGGCGTTGCATTTATAGTCGTCATCCTGATAGAGACTGTTGTACTTAAGCGGATCTGGATGCTTTCCTGGATATACGCCTTCTGGGTTTCGTTCGCGCTGAATTTTATTTCATCCCTTGCTGGAGCCTTTATAGGGACGACTATTTTCGCTGTTCCCCTCTGCGCGATAATTACTCTCCCATTATTTATCATCATAGCGGTTCTAATCAGCTCGAGAAGCAAATTCCCATGGTGGCTTAAAACCATATTCGGATTTGCATTACTCATCGGGCTTATCGGCATCGGATTCAACCAGCAGATTGAAATGCCCGTACGGTTTTGGGTTGTCTTGTTCGCCCTTCTCGGTCCCCTGTTGTTTGGCTTCGGATTAACCTTGCTTATTGAAGGTTGGGTATCGGGAATATTCGCGCAGGGGCAAACAAGGTGGCGTGGGGTCATATATGCTAACCTTTACTCGTACATCTTCCTGTTCCTCATGATGCCCTTTTTCGCGCCCAATCCATATGCTAACAGCGAAAAATATCTTAGTTTCAAGGTGAGACATACAATTGAGGAAAAGGGGGACCCAATGGCTGCCCTTCCCATTATTCACACTATACGGGCGACTAACCTGCAACTGCTCGAGCTTGCGAATCGCGATTTAATCCCACGGAAATATGATGCTTCTTATGAAATTGATCTCATTAATGCTATGTATATTGAGGGTCCCAATTACAAATCAAAGCCAGTTATTGGCCAGGTTATCATCGAAGATACATTTGCGGTCCCCAACCTTCAATCGGGGACGCGCGAAAAACTTGAATGGTATAAGGCTTTTCTAACTTACTGGGGCAAGGCTTATAACGCTATCAGCGAAAATAACCAGGAGGAGCTTTTGCAGGTATATGACAGTTGGGTAAAGTGGGATAAAGCGAACCCATCGCCTGTAATTATGTTTGTTGAAAATGCCAAGCCGGGATATGTAATAAGCCGCATTATTGATGGCCTCAAATCTGAGCTTAAAGCACCTGGCAAGGAGGCTGGCGATGAGACATCGAAAGGTCTATAGTCTGACCATCCTCTCAATCTTGACGTTTCTCCTGCTTGAAAAACCGGCGGTTGCTGATGCTGGTACTTTCTGGGGGTTTTACGGCACAAATACCCCCATACTGCTGGGGCTGCCGATAAAGGGAATCGCGCTGATTGTCGTGATACTTCTCGAAATGGCAGCGTTCGCAAGGATATGGCGGATGTCATGGCTGAATGCGTTGAAAATTTCGTTTGTGCTCAACCTGATTTCTTCTATTGTAGGCGTCATTGTTGGATTGCTCTATTTGTATGGGCCTGAGTGCGGCTACATGTTAATTATCATCTTTCTTGGAATCTTAATCGCAGCCGCGACTGTGAAGTATCTCCCGTGGTGGCTTACCCTGGTTGGTTGTCTATCTATTGTAATTGGAAGCTTTGCTGCAGGGCATAATATTGTAATTTATGAACCTTTTAGCCATTGGGGCCTTCTTGCAGCTCTTATTCTCCCTCTTATGGCCGGTTTTGGATTCACATTATTTGCGGAAGGATGGGGGACAAAGTTTTTTACGATTACTACAAACAAATGGCGTGGCTTGATGTGGGCCAATATAGCTTCATATATATTTCTTGCCGTCATGGTCATCGTTGTTGGGCCTAATCCATATCATAATGCAGTTAATTTGGAGATGCCGATATTCTTCAGCCATTCATTTTCAGAAAGTGCGAGGGGCTCATCCGCTTTTGATGCTCGCCTCACTGTCGAAGAAATGACGAAGATCCTCCACGGCAGGCGTGTCTCGAACCTCGTAATGCTGGGGCTTAAAAAGGACACCCCTGTAAGGAACTACGATGCGCTATATGATATCGATTTATTAAATTCATCATATGCCCATTCCTCCTACACTGACCCGAAATATGGATTTGCAATCATCGAAGATACTTCCAAGAGCACTGAATTGACCCCCAATGCGCGCGAAAAGCTTGAATGGTACCGGATTTATCTTACTTTCTTTGCCCAAGCTGTGGAAGCTATCAAGATTCATGACCAGAATGCGCTTAATATAGTCTACCTCGGCTGGAAATTGTGGTGGGATAAGAACCCATTGCCATATAATAGTACGGATAAAGAGCAGGGTCATTTAGATTATGAACTTGGGGCACCCGAAGAGCCGATAAAGAACGCCATTGAATTCTTCAACTCCGACCTTAGAATTCCAACCAGTGACAATATCAATAAATCCCCGGGGGGTTCGTAATGATAGATGAAATTTATCCCAATGAAAAAAACGCACCCTGAAGGGTGCGGCACCCGGAATCGTTTCTAATTTCGCTATGCTCCTTATCCCCTTCCCTTATTTCCTGACAACAACATCCTCACACAAAGCCATGGTATACAAGATTGCGCCCAAGCCTGCTGGGGCGTGGTCGATGAGGATGACTTCGTCGGATTCGGTGCCGATTATGTATTCCCGCCCCCCGCTGTCGGTCACCTTGGTTTGATTCCCCATTTGACCATGGTTAATTGCCGTCTCCCCCAACTCGGCGGTGATGTATTTGAGAAGGGCGGCGGAAAATTCATCGGCATCGTTCGGGGTATCCCATACGCTGTGCCATACAATTGTGACCTCGCCGTCGGCCCCCTGAATGCCGGCAAGCCGGTCGCCGTCCCAGCCCGCGGGGGCATCCTGGAAATCATCGCGTTTCAGCTGGACGTCGAGAAGTATATCTATCACCATCTCCCCCAGCGTATCCTGCAACAGATCCTTCGCCCCTGCGCCGAGTTTATCCTTGAAGTCGGCCAATTGTATTTCACTCGGATAATCACGCTGGTTGAAATATTGGGCCGGATGCAGCACCTGCTCCATCGACGCCGGGATGTCCTCAAATGCAGCATTGACGGCCCGCCAGCCATCGTCGTTAGTAATAACGTAGTTCACGAAACCCTCGCCGATTGTATAAGGGGCGGTGAGGCTTCGCTTGAAATAGAGGGGCAAATCCATTGAAAGGTCAGTCATGATGTTGGTAAGCATGCTGTTAAGATTTCGCTGCAGCGGGGTCATCGGTTTGCCGCCGGTGAGGTACGCCATCATGAGATGCGTCGCGGAACCCTCAACCAATGCCTGCAGCGCGAATTCACGGTCGGAAGAGGACATCTTCTGTATTTCCTTGAACCGTTGATTGAATTGGAAGTGCTGGTCCTCCAGCGCGTGGCATAGCTCATGGGAAAGGACGGTCTTGAGGAGGACATCCGGATCCACACCAAGTAAAGACAACATCCCGCCGCCAATCTCACCATCCTCGCTCAGGCCCGGAAGGTTCGAGGCGACAATCAGCATACGGTTCCCCCTCCAGTCATATATGCCACTCGCCTGTTGTTCATACATCGCCTTATATGTATCGACGAATTTTGTGCCCGCCGGTATCAGCCCAAGCTGCCCATAAACAAGCTCTATCGCCTTTTCCTTTTCAGGTGGAACCTGCTCATTGAGCTCGGATGTTAAATATGTCATGAGTTCATCGGCAGAGATGACCTCTGACTTCAAAGGGGCGTAAAAATCCAACCCGCGGATTTTCTCCACTTCGGTGCTTATGCCGCCGACAAGTTCGTTTATAACCGCATCCCCCTGGTCCGATGCGCCTGCAGGGGCCGAGGGAAGTATGGTCAGGATAAATAATGCGATAACCGCCATGAAAACCTTTGTCATCAAGAACTCCTTCTAATTTGTCATGGGACGCCTTATTCAATGCGTAACCCATCTTATAATGTCGCACAACAGGTTGCAATCGAGTACGGTAGGGGCAACCCCCTGTGGTTGCCCATCCAAGGGCAGGCACGGGGGCCTGCCCCTGCAGGAGAATGAATTCATAATGCGCACCTTACTAAATTCCCTGCTATAATCTCTTAATGAAAAAATAAATGTAACCCGCGAATCCAATTTCGCGGGCTACCATTCAAAAAATTATGCAAAAAGGCCCGATTCATAAGATTTATGATATGACCGATAAGGTGAAGGCGGGAAGTCTTCGCACCGAGGCCGACCTCATCCGATACTTCGCATCCGCAGCTAAAGCGACTACGGACGAATCGGTAATAGTCCCCCCCGGTGATGACGCCGCCGTCCTGGTGCCGACGCCCGGGATGGAATTGGTGAATACCGTTGATGTCCTCATCGAAGGGGTTGACTTCAGTTTCGCATACGCACGCCCGGATGACGTCGGCTACAAATCGGTGATGGTGAACCTGTCCGATATTGCGGCGATGCGCGGCAGGGCAAGGTGGATAACGATAGGTCTGGGCCTTAAGCGGGTTGAGGTTGACCTGATTGAAGGGCTTACGGCAGGATTTCTGCAGGCATGCAAGGAGGGAAATGTCGCGCTTGTCGGGGGTGATATCACATCGGCCCCGTGCCTCATGCTGTCGGTAAATGTCGTGGGTGAAGTGTCCCCGGGACGCGCGGTAACGCGCGCGGGAGCGAAGGATGGGATGCTTATCGCCGTAACCGGCCCATTGGGCGGCTCCTATGCCGGCTACAAATTGCTTACAGTCAAGGACAAACCCAATATCCGCAAGAGGGTTTTCTTCGCGCTACGCCGGGCGCACCTTCGACCGCGCGCGCGTTTCGACATCGTACCGGCGCTTGAGAAGGTCGAAGTTGGCGCGATGATTGATATCTCCGACGGCTTTCTCGTCGATTTGAAACATATACTTGCCGCTTCAGGTATGGGGGCGGAAGTGAATGTTCCCTCAGTCCCAATCTTCCCCGAATCCGTGGAGACGGCGCAGGGAATGGGCGAGAATGCAATCAAATGGGCTTTACGCGGCGGAGAGGATTTCGAGCTCATCCTTTGTTTGGAGGAAAAGGAATACGAGAAACTCCGCGGTTTATTCCCCATTGAAAACTGCCCCGTTGTTGTCGGCCGGATAAAAGCCGACCATCCCGGGGAGCTACGTTTACTCGATGAACGCGGCAAGCTTGTCGATTATACCGAGGAAGGATATGACCACTTCACCCCATGGGAGGTGGTCTGATGGCGATTAAGCTGATGTCCAGATCACCGGAAGCCACCGCCAAGTTGGGGGAAATCATCGGGGAGCATCTGCGGGGGGGCGTTTTGGTCCTGCTTATGGGGGAACTTGGGGCGGGGAAAACAGTCTTCGCGAAGGGCTTGGGACGCGGCTTAGGGGTGACTGGGGAGATTACATCCCCTTCATTCAACCTTATGCTTCGTTACCAGGGGCGAATATGTTTCGACCATTGGGATTTGTACCGCATGGAATGTTTGGGAGATGATGAGGAGTTCCTTGAGTCTGTTTATGACGGCGAGTCGGTGACGGCGGTCGAATGGGGAGAGAAGGTTAAGCCAAGGCCTGATGTGCCGACACTTACCGTTGAATTTCGATTTGGCGAATGTGATGATAAGACGCGTATTATCAGGCTCGAAGGTAACGCGGAAATAATGGCTGAGCTGAGTGGCTATATATTGAATGGAATGCAAACTGATGAGAATACTTGCGATAGACACTGCTTTTAGGGACGGCCATATAGGCATTGTGGAAAACGGCAAGACGTCAGCTGAGGAGAGAATTGAAGCCGGCCATCTTGAGTCGCACACCTTTTCCGCCATACTTAAGCTCGGCATACCGCCAAACCTTGAAGGCATCGACCTCATCGCGTTGGCCGCCGGGCCGGGAAGTTTCACGGGCCTGAAAATCGGGGCTGTCGTCACAAAGTCGTTGAGCTTCCTGCAGCGCAAACCTCTCAAGGGGGTCGGCACTCTGCCCTGGTTAGCCGCATCCGCCGGCGGGGGCATCATCTTGCCCATCATCAAAAGCCACGGCGACCGATTTTACTGGGGATTGTATGACGTAAAACCGGGTGGGAAACCGGCTTGCATCCCGGAGGAGCTTATACCGCCAAGATGCACGAACGCAACCGGTTTGATGGAGACAATCAAGGCATCAGGATTTCCCGAGCCGAAGGTTGCGGCATTCGCCGAGGGTTTCATAGATGATGTTGTACTTCCGTGGAGTACGAAAGGGGTTGCGTTGCCGCTATGTGTATTGGCTGAACTCGCAGAATACGGCTTCAAATCAACCGGCCCCGATGACCCATTGACATTTACGCCCCTCTATATCGGTCGCTCGCAGGCAGAAGAGAAAGCGGGTTGATGCATTTCGTTTCAGTCTAAATGTAATATGAAATATTTCAAGGAGATGAGAATGATTTCCAAGGCAACATTTTTATTATTAATATTATGCTTGGCAACCGGTATGATATCCTGCTCGCGTACAAACCCTAAAGATACTCCGCAACGAGAAGAAATGGCCGCAGGGAAGGATATCCAAGGTGAAGCAACTGTCCCCCAGGCCAAGCAGGGGGAGGTTAAGAGCCCGCCTGAGGGCACGGTGGAATATTATATGGCCGAATTAGAGAGTGAAGGGAAGGAGGCGCGTCTCGAAGCGGTGCAGAAACTGAAGGAAATGGGCGATAAAGCCGGGAATGCGGTGGATGCGCTGATTAAAACCCTGCGCTTCGACAAAGATAAAGACATACGCAGCGGAGCCGCTGATGCATTGGCTGCTATCGGCGAGAAGGCAAAATCGTCAATCCCGATTTTAATTTTCGCTCTCAGGGATGAAGCGTGGGAAGTGCGCATGCACGTTGCCAAAGCCCTCGGCTCCTTCAAAGCGGACGCTAAGGATGCCCTCAACGCCCTGAGAGCAACTCTCAACAAAGAAACGGTTGAGGATGTGAAAAGGGAAATCGAAGCCGCTATAAAAGCGATTGGCGAAGATGAAAAAATAGAAGGCGGGGGGCATTGAAAAAGGTGGGTAAAGAAACAGACAACTTGTAAGCGTACAACTGTTGAATTCCTGAATTGCTAAATCCCTGAATTCCGGGTGGCACCCTTTTGTCTTCAAAAGGGTGGCTTACGGAGAATAGAACCCAAGTAACAATAACTATTTAGCTGCTGCCACGCCTTATCTTCGCCAGTTCGAAAATATTCCGAAGTATCGTGGCGTTGGTCATGGGCCCGATGCCGCCCGGAACGGGGGAGATGAGCCGCACCTTCTCAATAACCGCCACTAAATCAACATCGCCCCGCATATTCCCATCCGCATCATAGTTGATGCCGATATCGACCACAATCGCCCCGTCCCTCACATGCTCCGTGCCGATAAGCCCGATATGCCCCGCACCGGCGACTAAAAGCTCCGCCCGGTGGCATACCGCGGCCAGATCCTTCGTCCGCGTATGGCAGATCGTCACAGTCGCATGGTTGCGAAGAAGAAGCCCCGCCATCGGTTTGCCGACTATATTCGACCTCCCGACAACCACCGCCTCGATACCCTTGAACTGCACCGAATATTCCTCAAGCAGGCGCATCGCTCCGGCAGGTGTGTTCGGGATATGGCACGGAAGCCCTTTGTGGAAGCGCCCTATATTAACGGGATGGACGCCGTCGATATCTTTCGCCGGGTCCAATTGTTCCACGACCGCCTCTTCGTCAACCTGCGACGGCAGCGGCAGTTGAAGCATGATCGCATCGACGGTTTTATCCTTGTTCAGAGCATCCATGGCCTTGAGACATTCGTCGGTCGATGCATCGGCGCCGAGTTTTGTAACTATGCTCTCGAAGCCGACCTTCTTTATATTTTTCTCCCTTGCCTTTAGATATGCCGCACTCCCGGGGTCGTCGCCGACCATAAGCGTTGCGACCTTGGGCACAAGCCCCTTCTTTGCCCATTCAGCCGCTTCCGTGGTGAGTTCATCGATGAGCTTCTTCGCGAGCGATTTGCCATCGAGTATTTTACCGGGATATTTCTCAATCAGATCCTGCATCCTGACCTCCTAAGTCAGGCAAATTGTAACCGTTGGAAGCTTGTGAGTCGAGATGCAAATTGGGATGCCCCCCCCTTTTGTCCCCCCCGCTCCGCGCGGGGGGGAGATAAGAGCAGACTCCGCTTTCATTCTATTCATCCGCATTCATTCTGGTCATAAGAGGGGGAATTAAAATAGGATTCACTTTATCCCACTCATCACGGGGGTGGATAATTAGGAAGTCCTATCTTGATCTCCCCCCCGCGCGGAGCGGGGGGGACAAAAGGGGGGGTAGCTTTATTGGGAATTACCAAGCTCCCCGTAGCCCTTATAGTTGTTTTTTCTTGTAGGGGCGACCCATCGGGTCGCCCCCACCATACAATTCACTCTGTGGATGGACCTGGCTTCCCCATTAACTTGACGCATCCCGCTTTTCGTCTCAAAATTACTGCAACATAAAGATTTCATCTATAGGGGATATTAATCATTTTTAGCAGTCTATGCTTATGATTAATTGCTAATATTATTTCCTTGTTTTAGTAGGGGCGCACTGAGTGCGCCCGGGCGCAGGCTGTGCGCCCCTACAATGGTTATCTGGTTCAATTCGGATTCATAATCTTATGGTAGCTAAATATAATTAATAGCCAGTATATAAAGGGGTATAGCTCATGAAAAGGACAGTGGTAAACAATTGACATCCGAACGTTTGGTATATCCCAAGGAGATTGAGCTTCCCGGTGATGAGGGCGTGTTCGCGCGGTCAGCGTTGGTCGCATGCCTTACCGATGACGAATGCAGGCTGGTTAATGTCCCCGACACCGCAGCGGGTGATGCTGTTTTGGAATTCCTTTCGGGTATGGGATATGTAATAGACAAAATAGATGATTTGCAGGTGAACCTTACAGGCCGTGGTTATAATAAACCCGACGAACCCGGCGATGCCCTTGATTGCGCTGGAAATGCCGATTTGGCTCACCTGTTTGCCGCGTTTATGGCGGGTTTTGGAATGTATGGTTCTATCCGATGCACTTATCCCCATCATAGCCTTAAAAGCCTCGCCGATATGGTCAAGTCGTTGGGCGGCGAGATACTTGGCCGGGGCGATGGATGCGCTCCACCATGGTGCATACGTCCCGCGCCGCTCACCACGCGCGAAATCAAGCCCTTGCATCCGCATCCTTCACTGCGCTCATGCTTGGCCATTATATTTCTGCTGGGACAGGGAACCGGTGCGTTCCCAGCGAATACCACCGGCTATGACAGCTTGGAGCGCACCGTCAAGCACTACCGCGGTGATATAAGGCGCAGCGAGGGGCGGCTTTACATCAAGGGCGGGGAAAGGGTGTTGGCACGGCGCAGGGAAATTCCGCGAAGTTTCCGGTTGGCAGTGGCTACCATAATCGCCGCCGCGCTGACATCGGCGAAACCTGTGCGTCTTCCCGGTGTGTATCTCAACCCGACCCGCGCGGGTACACTTGAGTTTCTCGGTCGAAGCGGAGTCGATTTCAGCGTTGAAAAAATGTACGACCTCGATGAGGAAATCGCCGGGGATGTCCTCGTCAATCCGTCGAAACTTCATGGGGTTGAGCTCGGGAAAGAGGCTGTGCGTGCAGCATGCGAGGATATCGGGCCGTTGTTAGTCATGGCGGCTCTTAGCGCCGGGCTAAGCGAATTCGACCTTGGGCATCTGACTCAACCGGAAGTTGAAGGGGCCATAAAGCTCGGGAATGAAATTACTTTGGCGGTTAAGGCGGGGTGCGATACATCGGGGAACCGTATTACCATCGAGGGGAATCCGTCGCCGGAAGCTGATGAGGGCGCAGTTGAAGCTGTGAGCGAATATCCTGCGCGCGCAATCCTCTCGCTTGTATTCAGGACATCGAAACCGTTGGAAAAAGAGCGGTGCATCAAGGAACTCGGTAAAACATTAACACAGGTAATCCTTGGGGATTTGCTGTTTTAGATTGGAGGCTAAGGCAAGCATTCCACCCTTTTGAAGACAAAAGGGTGCCACCCATCAGCCATCGAAGATGGAAAGTGAGTTGCTGCTGTAAGTAACTTGAACAAGGAATGGGGATTATGTATCTATACGGAATGGGGTGTAATATGGTGTCGAGTCATAGCGTGACTCTTACACGGCTATGACGATGAAAGAATAGGGGGAACGAGGTGTAAGTTATGGCTATTCGAATTGCGGTAATAGCATTGCTTTTGTGTTTCCTTGCCCCTTCAGCCTGGGCGAAAGAAAAGGTTTACATTTTGCACAAACCCAAGCCGCCCAAGGAGGAAGTGAGGAGCACTTATGCCAACGAGGATCTGAATTTCACCTTTGACCTGCGTGAGGGATTTACATTCACCGAAAAAGAAGCCGAAGACGGTTCCTTCAACTTGGTAATTGAGCTCAAGGACTACCCCCTTTCAGCCGCCCTTACGGTGGAAACCCTCGATGAAGAGCTTACATCAACCGCTTATTGGAGATTGATGCAGGACAGGGACCCGGCGATTGAAGAGGACCTCGTTTACGAACGCCCGGTTGAAGTTGCAGGTGTGAACGGGTTGCAGGTGCGTATTGAAGGTTCCGGGCAGAATTCCCACTACCTCATCCTATCCAAGATTTTCACTTCGGGGACCAACGGCTACATCCTGTCCTGTTTTACAAACTCCCACTTCTTCGAGAAGGTGCCTGATTTTTTGGATGAAATCTCCGACGGGTTCAAGTTTATTGATACTCAGAACGACGAGGATAAATCCGCCGACAACGCCGCGGAGGATGGGGAAAAGACGAGCACAAAGGATGGTAACCCATGAAATGGACTCATGGGTTACATTTGTTTTATTGAGAAACGGGCTGTTCCCATAATTTGATAATACGGAACCCGCCGTCCCTATCGCAGACATAGGCATAATCCCCGGCTAAAGCAATAGCACCGACCGTGCTGTCGGTTGGAACCGTAGTGGTGATCTTTGCAAACGCCACCGGCTCGACGTTTATCACCAACATACCGCCCGCAGTCCCCGCATAAACATATCCTCCCTCATGAACAACATTACTGGTGATGGAATGCTGAGCTTTGACGGTTTTAACTACCTTCGATAGCTCCGGCGGGTCAACATCAACGATCCTTAAGCTCCTCTGTGCATCCGACGCGTAAAGATATTTGCCCGAGACTGTCATGTTTACAGCTCGGAGATCAATTCCAACGGTATTCGTAACCCATGGATTCTTGGGGTCGTGAATATTGAAGATGTTCAGTATGGAGCTCGACACCTCCTCAACCTGGGCCATCATAATCGGCTTCTTGCAACCTATGGCGTACAGAAAGTCCCCTGAAACGGCTCCCGCTACGTTGAATATCATATCCGGAAGTTCGATGAAAAACGTGACCGACGCATCTTCCGGCGGTGTTATGTCAATCACATACACCCCCGCGGCCCTGGATACAACGTAGGCGTAATCCCCTTCAATCCCCACCCACCAGGGGAATCCCTCGAGCTTGACGGTTTTCACCAACTTGGCTTCTTCCGGTGTGGGGACGGAAATAATCTGCAGGCCGGATTCAACATCGACGGCATAAATATAACCGTTGGAATACAGCACATCTTTTATTGCCCCCTTGGTGTCAAGCGATTTTACAAGGCTTGCGGATTCGGGGGGATCGACATCAATTATCTGCAGGCCGAGGGAACCGGCGGCGAGGTATGCATAACCGCCCGCCACTTCAATGTCAGCCGGGTTGGGGGAAGCGATTGTCTTGGCGATGTAAGCCGAGCGCGGATTGGAAATGTTGACGATAATCAGCCCCACTTCCGGCTCCGCGACCCAGGCGTATTTTCCCGATACTGTCACACTTGCTGCGGGGGACGGGGTCAGTACGCGGTCAATCAGGTAAGGCTTCAGCGGGTTGGCTATATTTATGATATGGAGCATCTGGTTGTAACCGCCTGTGATTGCATAATCCCCGAAAACCGCCACCGATGTGAATGTCTTCACCCAACCCATTTTCTCGTATTCTTCACGCTGTTCCGTCTCTTTTAACCCGTACCAGCCCAGTCCCAGGAATTCTCGCTTCTGATCTTCTTTCTCGTCCACCCACGGTTCGATATTGCTCTTGACATAGGCCCATTGCGGTTTTTTGGTGAAGATGATATCGAGCCCGTCCCTGTGCGCGTAATATGCATAGTCCCCCCGCAGGTCGAATTCGCCGTAGCTCTCCGCAACTTTGTTCACATTGATCTGCGTGGCCTTTTCAGGCTTGGTTATGTCCGCGATGACCAGCCCCTGGCCGCATCCGATATATGCATCATTGCCGGACAGCTTCACGGTAAGGGCTTCGGATTCCGTCGGGACGTTCCCCACGATATAAGCCATATCCATCGGGTCGATGTCGACCACCTGCATGCCGGACAGCCCGTCGGCGACATAGGCATAACCCGACCGTACTGCCACCCCGTATGCAATCCCGGGAGTATCGATGGTCTGGACAATCTTTGCGTCTTTCGGTGATTCCACATCCAATATATGCAAGCCCGCGGCGCCGTCAGCGATGTACGCGTATTTGCCGGAAACCCTGACATCATAGGCCCTTCCAGGTGTCTTTATGCAGTTGACCCATACCGGGTTAAGCGGGTCTGTTATGTCGAGGATGTGTACCCCGTTTACTTTGGAGGCGATGTAAGCATATTTGCCGTTAATACAAACATGAAAGGGAGTGAAGTTCAGCGCCGGCGGGGTCACATCAACCGGCTTCAGTACAGGCCCCGCTTCCTTCGACCGGCATCCTGCGATTAATGGAATACAGAAAAGGGAAATGATTAAGAGAATCCTGATTGTTATACGCATAACTATACCCCGTATAAATTAGTTGGAGCCTCCAACAGAATGATGGACACCCCTATGTAAGGCAGAGCTCCCGCAGCAGGTTGTCCTCCTCCCCCTGGGTCCTTAAATAGAGCGAAAAACCTCTGCATCCGAGGATGATGGTTATAATCCTTAGAAATGCTATGAACAGCCACTGATAGTCATCCGAGATATATCCAGGAATGCACCTCAAGAAAGATGGCCTGCGGTCGGTGCGCATCTGGATGGCATTGCCTCGCTTTAAGGTTTCCATATCCGGCTCCCTTTCTATAGGGTGTAAACAACTCTATCCACGAATTTTAGGACCTGAATGATTTTACGCGATACCCGGTAATAAAACCAGAGCCGATCGCGGGGTTCGAACTTCCCGGCAAGAAAAGCACGAAACCTTGACGCGATGTATAATCAAAGGTAGATTTACAATAAAGGGAGAGCATGATACCTCATAAAAACCTGAGGGGATGGTCAACTATGAGAAGCATTTCACTCGCTATCTTAACGCTTTCAATCTCCCTGATATCGCTATCTTGTAAAGGACAGCCTCTTTCTAATACAAATGCAGAGGACGACTTAGGTTATTTTTCAGCCGCTTTGTCAACTCCCCCTAATTTAAGCCAGACTTATCTGTGGGGAGTGTATAACGTCAATATTGACCCTGATACTGAATCAGCCATTGTCGAGATTGACCGCAATGCCATGTCCGCTATCAATGTGGTTAAATTTCTCAACGAAGAACCGTCCAGCATGCAGGTCAACGTCATAAGTATCAATCCAGGTCCCGGTGCGACCACAGTTTATGTTGATGTAACGTTGATCCACCCCTTCCCGGGCATGCCCCAATTCAATGCATATGATGTAAGGGGTGTGTTCATGGGAAATGGCTCGGGTGTTCTTGCTTATAATACAGACCTTAAATATCCGGTATTCTCGATGGATCAATCTATAAGGGGGAGCGGTTCGGGGTCGGCGGATAATCCCGACGGATATACCCGGTGGTTCAATAAGCCGGAATTTTCCACGGGCGGCCTTCCGCTGTTTTCATATACACAGGGCAGCCAAGCACCAGCGGATTACTCGCCAACGGCAACACTCTGTCCCTACAAATACTATGCTGACGGCTTGGGGGTAACGGAGGACGTTTGCGACTGGCTCAAGGCTAACCCGGGTACTTTCGGCATATTCAAATCAGGCTCTGCGAATACCCGGAGGTTTGCGGCAAGATTCCCGACCCCCACGAAATTTGAATTCGGCTATGCCGTGATTGCCTGCTGGCAGGGCATAAAACCAGAGGATCATCCCGCGAATGCCGATGAAGCTGTAGCCGCTGAAGCAGCTATAGCCGACACCCTCTACTATGAGAGTCCGACCAATAACGGCGGCGAGTTGACAGCTGATTTCACAATCCACTCATGGAAAAGCCTGCCTACCGGTATCACCATAGAGTCCACGGTGCTGTCATCCAACCATATACTCACGCCATCCGAAATGACGCCCACCGATATCGGCTCCGGTTACGCTACCTGGCATGTCGAGATACCGGCAGATAATGTGAAAAGCCCTTATGGAAACGAATTCTGGGTGATTGCCGAATATGCAAATTCCAATTACAAGAATAACGCAGGTACGACAAACCTTGCGGGGGACGACCCCCTTGCGGCATTTTTCAGGTTTGACCTGCCTGTAAGCAGCATCTGCGGACAACTTGCGTGGGCGAAAAAAGGGGGCGGTCAGCTTACAGACAGGGGCCGCGCAATAACAACGCTTTCTGATGATTCGATTGTTGTGACCGGTGAATTCAGCCAGGTATTTCCGCCCACGAGCTATGAGAATATCCCTGCGACATTTGGCGAAGGTGAGCCTAACGAGACAACTCTTATCGACCCGAAATTAGGCGATGTCTTCATCGCGCGTTATAACACGGATGGCTCACTGGCCTGGGCGAAGCGCGCCGGGGGGAAGGGTTATGATTGCGGGTTGGGAATTACAGCCCTCTCGGATGACTCGACAGTCGTGACTGGATTTTTCGGCGCTACAAGTTATAGCGGTGCTGCGTCAGCAACATTCGGGGAGGGCGAGCCCGGAAAGGTGACACTGCAGGGCACCAACGAACACGGTACTTTCTTCATTGCCCATTACGACCCGAACGGCATGCTTGTATGGGCGAAGCGCGCTGTCGGCAAGCCCACTTACAATGATGAATACACACAAAAGGGGCATGCGGTAACCGCGTTATCGGATGATTCGATAATCGTCACCGGAGTTTTTGCGAATAAGGCGATATTCGGCGAGGGCGAACCAAACGAGACCTCGCTCATCTATGACCCATATTACTGGGATATCTTCATCGCCTGCTACAATCCTGACGGCACCCTCGCCTGGGCAAGGCGCGACGGCGGGAATGAGCTTGAAAAAAGCCTGGCAATTACGACGCTTTCCGACGATTCGTTTGTGATAAGCGGCGGGTTCGGCACTCAGGATGTCAAACCGGCAACATTCGGCGATGGAGACCCGAATGAGACTACCCTATATACCGCCGGCGATGATGATATCTTCATCGCACGCTACTACTCCAACGGTAAACTTGCGTGGGCGAAGCGTGCCGGCGGTGTCGGGAGGGACGACGGTTATTCAGTGGCCGCGCTATCCGACAATTCGATTGTGGTGAGCGGAGGGTACGGCGGTGGGGGCGACCCCGGAGAATGCCCGGCAACGTTCGGGGAGGGAGATCCCAACAAGACTACACTTCCGCACTCCGGATGGGATGACATCTTCATTGCGCGATACAGCCCCGGCGGCGCATTGGTTTGGGCCAAACACGCTTCCGGATTCAGCCAGGAAATTTGCCATGGAATCACAATTCTTACCGGGGACATGGTTGCTTTGACTGGTGAGTTCTGGAATGCAACCACATTCGGTGAAGGAGAGCCAGGCCAGATTACCCTTACCCCCTATCCCGACTCCGACCCCTATTATGATTATGACGATATTTTCATCGCCTGGTACAACCCGGATGGTTCAGTGGCATGCGCGAAATCATCAGGGGGTATATCATATGATTGCGGTTACGCGATAACATCGCTTTCAGATGACTCGGTCGCGGTTACCGGTGATTTCGCGGGTACTTACGCAGCCACTTTCGGCGAGGGTGAATCCAACGAAGTTATTCTCCATGGACAGGGGATTGAATTCTTTGTCGCGCGTTATTTCAAGTAGGCGCTCTGCTGGTTACCGGAGTAACTGCATTTGGGGAAAGTCCTAAGGCTATCCCCATTTGCCTGCAGGGCCCTGTTCATGAGCCTTGAAAGTCACTTTGTCAGGGCCTCTTAAAAAGAAATATGGTTTTGGTCATATTTTCATATTCTGCTTTGCTTTATAATAAAACCATGCATACAAACAAACGCGGAAAAATTCAATACATTGAAGCCGGCGCTGAGATGAAGGACTATATTAACCGGGAATGGGGGGAATTGTACGCCCGGCATATGCATATCGATGACGGCTTTGCCATTGTTGCCGTACACAACGACCAACCGGTGGGGTTGATCTCGGTCTATTGGCGGACCTTACCCGCGCCTCTGCCTGATACTCTTGAGGGGTATATAGATATAATCGAAGTACGGGAGGGGCACAGGCGAGGGGGGATAGCCACCGCATTGGTTGAAGTATCGGCGCAACGAGCTTTGGAGAAAGGGGCATATCAGCTGCGCGCATGGAGCTCCGATAACAAAACCGAAGCAATCCCGATGTGGAAAGCGCTCGGCTTTGGCTTATGTCCCGCGACCGTTTATCCAAAGGGGGAAGAAGTACATGGGTATTACGTGACCAAAATTTTGTAACTCAGTTGCTTCGGGGACTTGTTCCCGAAACTCATGCAGGCTGGAAGCCTGCGCTCCCATGGGAAGTCCTTCAGGGGAAGCCCTTCTCGTAGCATTTTATTAGTGACCCCGGGTGGCTCCGCTTTGTCTTCAAAGAGGTGTCTTCGCGAGCTAATAATGCTAAGATTTAAGGGTTACCAAGCTAAGGATACTATCACCCTGAAGTAAGGGAGGATGATGGGTGATGGAAGCGGCCAAAATAATCATCGCCGGTTTAGTATGTGTCGCCATACTAACCTGCAGTCTTCCACAAGCTCAATCGAGTAGCGACCAAACAGAACAACCAACTCAAGTTGAAAACTCAATACCCCTTTTCCCCATCGAGAAGGATGGCAAGTGGGGTTACATCGACAATACGGGGAGGATAGTCATAAAACCGCAATTCGATGAGGCCCGGGATTTTTCCGAGGGATTAGCACGGGTCACTATTGATGGCAAATTCGGCTACATCGACAAGACGGGGAAGTATGTTTGGGAACCCACTAATTAGATTTTGATGATATCCAGAGGTTTGAAAATCCGGCTTAAGAAGCCGGATTTAGAATATGCTGTCCTATGAGCCCGCGGGGGTTATTTCTTCTTCTTCACGGGTTTCTTGGGGGCAGCCTTCTTGGCAGCCTTCTTGGCTGGTTTTTTGGTAGGCATTTTTTCCTCCTTCTTAGCTATAGTTTTCTTTGCTATGGATTTAGGAGTAACTTTCTTCCTTGCAGTGGCTTTGGCGGTTGCCTTTTTCTTAGGGATTACCTTTTTCGCGGCACCACCTTTACCACCACAGCAACATCCAGTTGACATCTTCTTTACAGTTTTCCTCTTGACAGGCATTTTCTGAAGCCTCCTGAGAACTGAAAGATTTCGTTTATCCCAATCGCCCTCCTTGGGTGTCTCTAAACACCCTGCCAAACCGTCGAAACGCTTGTCATGCAATATATATTCAAACGGCTTCTTGCCGAGGAATCCGTAGCCGATATGCTCGTGGCGGTCGACGCGCGACCCGCAATCCTTCTTGCTGTCGTTCAGATGAAACGCATTCAGCCTTTCAATGCCGATGATTTCATCGAACTGTTTCCATGTCTCCTCATAGGCGTCCGGCGTACGCAGCTCATATCCAGCGGCGAATGCGTGGCAGGTATCAAAGCACACGCCCAATTTGTCCTGGCGTTGCACCGAGTCGATGATCGCCCTCAGTTGTTCGAAACGCCAACCTACGTTGGTGCCCTGCCCGGCAGTGGTTTCCAAGAGGAGCATCAATTTGTAGTCCGGATGGGTTTCGATGGCTTCGTCCAGGGCCTGAGCGATGCGCGCGATGCAGCTCTCTTCGCCGCTTCCCATGTGTGCGCCGGGATGGAAAACAAGATAATCAATTTCAAGGTGCTCTGCGCGCTCCATCTCATCGATGAACGCGTCGATGCTCTTCTTCCATAATATCTGATCGGGAGAACCCAAATTTATCAGGTAGGAATCGTGTGCGAGTATGGTTGCGATTCCGGATTTCTTTCTCTCCGAGATAAAAAGTGAAATGGATTGCGCGTCGATGGGTTTCGCGCTCCATTGATTTTGGTTCCTGGTAAAAATCTGGAAGGAGTCGCATCCCAGCAAAGCCGCTTGTATAAAGGCTTTCGGGTGTCCTCCGGCAATCGACAGATGTGCCCCGAGTTTGAGCACCGTTTCTCAATTCCATCCTCCGTATAATATTTTAAATGCAAACATCGACGGTATCAACATTTTATAGGCATATATCAAAAAAAGTTTTCGCGTTTCGTTTCGCCGAAAACGGCCAATGCTCTGAAACCCGCTTGGGATAAGGGTTTGCAAGCATTGAGCATTTTAACCGCGAAAAAAAATATTTGTCGATATGCGCAACTTTTTTTTCTTAACGGGTCATTTGAAAACCACTTGACAAGCAAGGCTTATGACGAAAACGAAAAAAGCGTTTTGCAGAATCAACGCACCAACCGGTGATGCTCTGTCTCCGGCTTATGATGCGGCTTGCAGGATAATGCCCATCTTCCGCGTCGAGCGGAGCATTTTCCCCATCATCCATTGTAAGCATCGATATGTATGAAGATGCAATGAGAAAAAAATCATTCGATGTATTCCGCGGCGCTTATTTCCGGCGGAGGTGTCATCCCGAACTGAAAGAAGCCCGAGATTATTGTTTCAATGTATGAGCGCGAAGGCTTCTCGATTTCACGCGTTTCGGCCATGCGGTATATCGCCGCAGTTGCGAATTCAGCCGATGGGAGAAGAATCTGCACTTCCTCCCTCAAGTAGAAATCAGGATATCCCTCGTAAACATCGAGCGACTTCAAATCGGCCTTACTCAAACGGTACAACCCACCCTGAACATACCATTCGGGATTCGGGCGCACATCGGCGACAGCGCCGCCCCATCGCTGCGAGTGACCCGCGAAGACGAGCTGGTACCCGATGAGCCGCGCAGGACCAATCGGTAGAGCACCGGGGCAGCGTTCGCGCATCTGCTTGTGCGAGAGGTTTGACCCGTACGCGAAATATTGTATATGCCCGCGCATCACAGGTATTTTACATCAGCTTCAATTCCCTGCGCGAGAAGGGGCCTTTTAAATCTTGGGAATTTTTCGTTTAATTTTCCCTAATTCATATCAAAACGCGTTATTCTGCATCTATTAGTTTGGGAATATCGGAAGGCACAATACTCAGATTACCCTTTGCGGAAACCCCCCACTCGGTGGGGGGTTTCAGGTTTTACGGTGATGTCGAAAAGCATGTAGCAGCGGTAGCAACTACTTTTTTGAGGACAAAAAAGACAGCTGCTACCCTGCTTGCAGACTTTCTCAACAACCGTCCCTCCCAATTTCGATTTCAACAAATGCCCCGGCAGGGTTACAATCTGATATGTATGCCGAAGCAGCGAGCGACATCGGGGAGATTTCGCGAGAACGGTTTGCCGTTATGCCTCTTCATCGCCATAGCATTCATCAGCTTCAGAGAGTACATCATCGGCGGTATGGTTCCCTTCGCGCGCGATGACGCGCTGATATACCAGGTGACCAGGAAGTTTATCGTCGATTCAATCAAGGGGGGACATATACCGCTATGGTGCCCGTATGTCGGGATGGGTTATCCAATAGCCGCTGAAGGGGAGTGCGGGTTGTTCAATCCTTTCACGTTTCTCTTCTTCCTGTTTTCATTTTACAAGGCATATACATTATCGATTATCATCTGTTATCCGCTTTTCGCTTTCTTCCTCTACCGGCTTGGGCGCACATGGGGATTGGCGCGCGCGGGCGCGCTGCTGTGCGCAGTGGCGGTGACATATGCGGGGGCGTATATCTTCTGGCAGGGGCATTCGCCGATAATCAATACATTGCTATGGTTCCCGCTGCTGCTGATGTTCCTCATCAGGGCGTGTCGTGGTGAGGGCCGTACGAATATTTACATAGCAGGTTTGTTATATGCCCTGATGATTTTTTCCGGCAATCCGCAATTCATTTATGGGGGTACCATATTCGCTGTTTTGTTCTTATGGACTATCGGCGATGGCGGTAAGGGGTTTCGATTGTTGAGAGTATTAGGGACAGCCATACCTGCGTTCATAATAGGCGTTTCAGTTGGGGCGGTGCAGCTTATCCCGTTGTTTGAACTTATGATGCATAGCGAGAGGGCAGGGGGGGTGTTCGACACCGCGGCAGGGAGCCTTAACTGGAACGGGCTCATGGCTTTAGGCGCTCCCATATTATATGGCGCCCATGGTGTTGATTGGGCGCCTGAAGCAACAAACGGGTATATCGGATATGCCGGGACATTCCTCGCGCTCATCGGGTTTGGCTTTCTTCCAAGGAGGACCTCTGCGGTTATTTTGGCGGCGATTGTTATAGCCCTCTCCTTCGGCGGGTGGACAAACCTTGGTTTATTCCGCGTGGCCTCGCGTATGCTCTTCTTCCTTGGATTTACCGGCGGCATTTTAGCCGGATACGGACTTGATTCCCTGATAAAAACAGCATGGGGGGATGCATTGACTCGACTTCGCGTAATTGCCGCCGGTGTCGTGCTGATATTCCTGTCGCTGTTGGCGGGGGCATATTTCATCGTATCGGAGCCATCGGAGTATATTTACCTGCTGCTTCCACCGGTAATAATTGCTGCAGCATTGTTGATTATCCTGGCCCTGCCAAAAGTGCATCCCGCAATAATCACTTCAATAATAATCGTGACAACCCTTGCTGGTTCGGTTTATATCTACGGCATAGGCACTTCGGTAACCGCGGTTCCATCGGCTGAATTGGGGCGCACGCCGGAAGTAGCTGAGGCGCTGAGCAGATTGGATGGGGATGGGCGTATCTGGATAATGCTCGGCGAAAGAAATGATGACGCGTTATATTTCCACGACAGCGTATATGGCCCACGGGCGTGCATGTATAACATTGCCACGCCTGAGCACGAGACGCCGCTGTTTCTGAAAGGCGTACGCCGCTTCCACCGAATGGCCCTCGCTTCGATTACAGGCATTACCGCAGCGAAAGCAAAAACGCCGATGCCGGATGCTGATGTATTGGCGGGAGTGAGATATATTGCAGTAACCCCTGAAGCGGCCCCGTTGCTCAGATACCCTGAAGCGTACCGCGAAGACAAGAGCGAATTGCCTTTTGTTGTTGAGGAAGTGACGGGCTATTCGGGGCTGGCATTTTTCATATTCCCGCGGACGGTTGAGTGTGTTCAGGGAAGGAATGATGAGCCGCGTATCGATGGATTTGTGAAGGATGATGGAGGTGTCGTAGGTTCGCTTGTCTTGCAAGGGACTACGAGGGAGATAAATAAAGAGCCTGCTAAATGCAAGGCAGAAGTCATCACGCGATTCAAAGACCCGAACAGCATATCTATAAGATATTCTGCGCCGGTGAATAGTTTCCTGTTTATCTCCCAGGTGAATTATCCCGGATGGCGCGCATACATTAACGGGAAATCAACGCACCTTTACGGAGCCTATGGTATCTTCTGCGGCGTGGTGGTTGATGAACCGGAAGGGGTCGTCGAGCTTGCATATCGCCCATTAAGCTGGATGGTCGGCGGAGGCATTTCCATAATATCCTTAATACTATGGGCGTGGTTGATGGTGAATGGTCGGAAGAAGACATTTAAGGAGAGCGATAATCCGATCCTTGACACGGGCGCACTGTCGTATAGGATAGGGCTTTTGAGTTTAAGGTGACTTAGTGATGATTCAGCTTATCAAGATAGTTATCGGCGGTTTAATTGTCCTCGGGCTGCTCGCATTGCTGATACTGCACTTCAGGGCGACATCAACGCGTAAACATGCAGCGAATGTTTTAGCCCAGGTCGTTGCCACCAGTAATGACGAGACCGCGGATATGGCGGTCAAGGCGCTGATAGAGCTCAAAGACGAAAGCGCAATCCCTATTCTAAATGCCGGGTTAGAAGCAGCCGGCAGCGGTATCAAGATCAGGATTATCAAAGTAGCCGATGCAATTGAGGGGGACAAAGCGCGCGAACTTCTGCTGAATACTCTGGCTGACCCCGATATGCTTGTTTCAACAGAAGCGGCGCTGGCGCTTGCTAAACGCGGGGAGCCGGCGGTGCTCGACCTTGCGCGCGAACGCCTGGATTCGGACAACCCCGAAGTGGCGGGGCCGAGTTTCGAGATACTCGGATATCTCGAGGACGGCTTCATCGACAGCATTGAAAAAGAACTCAACAGCGCGAACCCCGACAAGATGCCGTCTGCGCTGCGCGGGTTGGTGCCGATGATAGAACGCGGAGATGATAAGGCCTGGCGGCTTTTGAAACGCGCTGTAAATTCAAGGTTCCCTGAGGTGCGAAACGCGGCGTTTGATGCCGCTGTCGCGCTGGGGGGCGAGAAACGCGCCGAGGCGTTAACGACGGCAGCGATGGAATCATCCGACACGGAACTCAGGAAAAAGGCAATACAGGAAATGGCCAAGGGGCTTGACGCATCCGCCTTTATCGATATGTTGAAACTTGCTCTGAACGACAATGACTTAGGTGTGAAATTTGCCGCGGCATGGGGATTATATAAGCTTCGCGACCCTACCCCCGTACCTTATATGCGCTCAGTTCTAAATGATGCAGATATCCCACTCAACGACCATATCATCGCCGCGCGGCTGTTGGCGAGGCTTGGCGATCCGCAAGGGGCCGACCCGATGTACGACATATTGGACGATGTCGAGATAGGGGCGGACATCAAGCTCGAAGCGGCGGAAGTGCTGGGGGAATATGATGAGATCAAAGGGATGGGATATTTAGGCGAGGCCATCAAACCGGACCGCCCCGTCGAGGTTCGTTTGAAGGCATTGGATATGCTCGGCATAATGGGCAACAAAAGCGCCGGATTCATGCTTAGAGATATGGCATCGGATGACCCGGATGCAGTGATTGCGGTAAGGTCGGCCTATGCATACACAGCGCTTACCAGCGGTAAGGGGGCAGGAATCCTTCGGCGTTTTTTGCGGGGTGATAATGATGAAGTGCGCACCCTTGCCGCAGTGGGGATACTTACCGGGGGGGATATTACGGATATAATCGGGGAAGAGGGATATAAGTAGGATGGTATATGGAGCATAGCCATGAAGCGCTACAGAATTATTTATTTCTCTTTTGACACTAGAGCTACTGTTCTAAACATTTGCCAAAGCCCGGAACACAAGAGACCGGTCATAGAGTCCATAGAGAGAGAGTATGGAATATTAGATTTGGAACAAAAAGTGGACAATTTAACTGACTTTGGCACTTTCTCGCCCTCCATATTGCCATTTTTTACTCCATCATTTATAGAGATACAACGCAGTTTTATTATAGGTGGCTACTATCCAGCATTAACCGGTGCTTGTTGCCTTGGCGAATCAGTTTTGAATTACTTGATTCAGATCTTAAAAAATGACTTTCCCCTAAACGCAAGAAATAGAAAGCTGGTATGTAAACGAAATATTATTAATTGGGATAAGATGTTGGGCATATTGAGAGATTGGGAAGTATTATCGCCAGATATAATTGGCTATTTCGAGCAACTACGAGATATAAGACACCAAGAAGCCGCTCATTTTAATCCTAATTCCCATATTAATACCAGACAAGTTGCCTTAAGAGCAATTAATCTCCTACAGAAGATAATAAGAGAGCAATTTGGTTTTTTGGGTGGACAGCCATGGATTATACCTGGTACAAAGGGCAGTTTCTATATAAGAAAGGAATATGAGAGTTATCCTTTCGTCAAAAGGGTATATTTACCCTATTGTTATTTAGTAGGACCTTTGCATAAAATGCACATAGATAAAACTACAAGATCACCAAGTGTAGAAGATGATTTCCAATATGTGGATAAAGAAGTAACGGATGAGGAGTTTGCGAATATGGTTAACGCTCCCGAGGAGTATCGGGATGTGGTCATAACAGCGTAAGCTCTAATAAACACTGATTTACGGAAATTACGATTCTTATGCTAAATGATACAGTCGTGAAGCCCCGCGATGATACCTTTGAGAGAATTGCACCAGCATTGCAGATAGATATAGCCGAACTTTTAGGAGGGCCATTATTAGAGGTTTCGGAAATGGGGAGTCTGATCCCAGGTACAAGGGCTATGTCAGTTGGTGTAGGCTCGAAGGGTCTTGCCTTGGTGAAAGAGCCATTAGAAGTCTTACGCCAAGCTCTCGCGCTCATTTGTACGATGGAGCTATCCGGGGAAGCGCCACCGCGATTGAGAGAGGATTTGGCACAACTCGTATCGAACCTTGAGGGGCAGCAATAACATCTACCCCCGGTGGAGGCCGGGGGTCTTCGATTAAAGCGTATGATATAATAACAAGGAGGCAAATGATGCGATATATATTTTTCGCTCTGACAATCCTGACTGGCCTATTCCTCATCGGCTGCAATTCGTCCGGAACTAATCCATCCGGCTTTGATGTCGGAGCCTATAGGAACCCCGGTGAATCACAGGATATAAAGGATTATAAGAAGGAACTCGGTCATAAAGGCAACCCCACGCCAACCGCTGAATATTGCGGGATATGCCATTACATAGACAAATGGTAATGGACGAAGAAGAACAGAAATTTAACAAGTGACTCAATGGGAGACTCAAATAGATAGCAGCGTAAATCTCGCTAACAACAGCAAGGGGAATCGTCGTCGGAGCAGCCGCAGGTCGGCTCGGTACCCCGCAGTGCGCCCATTATAACTCCCGTGGCGCAACCTACCCCGGCATTCACCGACAGCGCCTCGGTGGGGCAATTACGCGCGCAGGCTCCGCATTCCATGCAGGCGTCGAGGTCGATGATTTTACACTTCTCGTCCTCAATGGCGAAAACAGCATGTGGGCAGACATCGATGCACATCGCGCAGCCGATGCACTTCTCGACATCCAACTTCAGCGTCACTACGTCAGAAAGGTATTTGAGTTTTGACATCAGCATCACCTTCGACAGTGTTCGCATCCTCAAATACACAACTGATTATACAATCAGTTGTCAAGTAGGGGCAGGGCTTGCCCTGCCCAGGGCGCAGCAAGCAGCGCCCCTACAGAAGCCGCACATCACAGATGTGCGGCACCCGCTTAATTCAATGACCGAAAATCGATTCGCAGATGCACCCGTTGCCACAGAGGCTAATCCGCGATTTTAAAAGAACAGCCCTGCTAACCATAGAATAATACCCAATGCAGCGGCTGCAATTTGGGCAGGGACGGCGATTCGCATCTCCCTGCGTACGCCGGAGAGGGATGTGTAGGTCGATGCGCCCGTGAAATTCATCGCAATGAAGCTTACTATCGCCGGGATAAGCAACGCCCAGGCAGATAGCTGCAGCCAATTCGCAATTATATTCGGTCGTGCAAACGATAATAAAAATAAAATCACCACAAGCGCCAACCCAATCCACAAGCCCTTTGCGGAGAATGAGCGGGCGGGCAGGTACGGCAGCAGCGCGGGAGTTAAGATTACACCAGCGAGAAATGCTGCAAGGATTAATATGGCGCTCGGCAATCCGACATCGATGATACGCGCCGCCGAGAAACCGCCCCTGCCTAAGACTGATAAGATAAGGAAACATAGTGCGATGATGAGCGCATACTTCAACCCCGACATTAATTCAACCGGAATCAGCACCAACCTGTCGAGCAGAGAAAAACGCACAAGGCGCATTTGGGGTGTTGCCTTCATGCCGGCATCGATGAAGGCAGGCAGGTCGTGGGCGCGTACGGGGCCATATATCACGCCGAATCCGCTAAGGCGCTTGACCTCATGCGCATTGACTCCTGGTGCGCTGAGCTGCGGAAGGATGAGGGTTCTGTGCGCGACAATATTGCACAACCCCGCGTCCCCAATACGCCTTGCTATTTCCGCTGCGCAGAATGTCCCTTTTCCGGCGGAGCACCATACATTGATGCCCTTTGTATCCAGCACGAGAATCCATGCGTCTCGTCCGGGCATCTCGGAGCGCAGTTTATCGAAACTCATCTTATAATTCGCTGTTACGAGCACATGCGAATCCCCGGTCGGGGAGCCCAATGCGTAAAGACCCGGCTCGATGCGATAGCGCATACGTCCGATTCCCCAGCGGGCCTTGAATGTGCCGAATTTATCGGCGGGGCTTAGGGTTGATGGTACGCGGGGAACTTGTCCTGCGGCAGTGGAGATGATTCCATCGACGAAGGGGGCGTCCAGTTGACCGAGGGGTTTGTCGTGGGCAGTCTGAGGTTTGCTGCAGCAGCACGGTTGGATGGGCTTATTTGTGAGATTATCATTCATATTCGTTTATGAAAGCTTCTAACAGAAAGGGGACAGCCCTTGGGACAGTCCCAGGGTTGTATGGCTGTTGAAAAAGTAAGGTTGAATGGGTACCGCATATCTATCCCCCGCGTAGCGGGGGCGGCGTATGCCGTGATATGCGGTTTCCAGAGCAGTGCGCGCATCAATAAATACGCGCTACCCGGTCCAAGGTACTTTTTCAACAACCCCGGTGTCCCTAATTGTAAACAGTAACTTTTTATATATCTCTTCCAATCTATATTTCCAATCTCTAATTATAATATGAAACACCCACAAACTCGAAGACTCGTTTGTGGGCGCCACAATAAGAGGTTGTTCTAAGTAAGAATAAAACTCACTCTAATTATCTGTGTTAAGTCATCCCTTGCTTAGAAATACACTTCCCCTGGTTTTGCGGGCTCGGTTTTTTTCTTGTCCGATTTGGAGACGGATGTGCCCATATTGCCCCCAGTGCCGGGGTTGTAGCGTATGATGCGGCTTACAGGTGCAATGACATCATAGAACAAATCTTCTGTTATCCTCGTTCCATCGGGCTGAATGAAATGCCGCCATGTGCGCACGCGAATGCCGTTTGTCCCCTTATCCTCGACAACCTCTTTGCCCGGCGGCAGTGAGGGGTCAATGATGCGCTCCTCGGCGGACGGGTCGCGTATGATACGGGTGTACGAATTTGTTATCTCAATATTCTGCCTGTCATCAGGGTTGCCGAATATTTCAAATGTCAGCCACCCCGCCTTGGTATCGGACCGCGACCAGATGACCACGGGATGCTTCAATACATTCGTGAATCTGAAATCGACGCCCGATGTGTAATTCACCGTGGCGTCGCGTCCGAATGGGACATACTCAACTACACGGCTATGCGGTGTGCGCTGATTGATTTTCATCCCCGAAAGGAGCGCCGCGTTGTAAAGGGTCGTTGAAACCTGGCACGAGCCGCCGCCATAGCCGATGATTATCCTGTGGTTGATATATTCGGGAGCTTCACGGAATCCATCCTCTTTGGTCCGGGGGCCGCTTATTTTATTGAAGCTGAACTGCTCACCCGGTTTGATAACAACCCCTTTGAACATGGATGCCAACAGCCCGATGTTGTGAGAGCGACCAACCTTCCGCGAGTTGAATTTGGTTGTATATGCCCCCAATGGATTGGCCGGGTCTATGCCCTTGAGGTCAGCGGCGGCGACTTTCGGCTCAGTCTTATCCAAAGCGGCATTCAGCGAAACTGGTTTCATATTCGTTAAGGATTCGGGGATTTGGGCGATTGTGGCGCTTACATCAAGCCGTCGGCCATGCAATCCTTCCGAGATGCATCGGTCCTCAAAGTCAAAGAACGGCTCGCGAACATCTCTATCGCTTTGCGTTTTGACATCCAGGATGAAACTGCGCAGTTTTCCCTCATCGAGTGCAAACGGTATGGAGGCTATTATCCCTTTACGCAGGGCCGTATATCGTTTCACTAAATGCCCTAACCCCAAGCCGGAGGGGACTCGGCCGAATATATCATCAACTACAGCGGATGTGTTGATTTCGATGTCCAAATCACGGAATGGGATTTTATAATATTCATCATCCACCCAGATGACCAAATCCTCACTGGTGATTTGTTCCGCAAATGCATCCAATTTTTCCTCAACGGAATTTTTATCGAGGCTGCTGAAATCGTGGCCTGCTATATATGTGCCGGGGGGGGTGACTGGGACGGTGAAGCCAGACGCCACAGCTTTATAAAATCCTGTGGCGAGGGAAAAAGCCGCAAGCAGCACAACTACTATCAAGACCAATATAAT
>Ga0315277_10000937_pt1 | contig 43775 bp, 35 predicted proteins | sample YL17G05_15_MG_FD_203695 | JGI IMG/M metagenome (GOLD analysis project Ga0315277, IMG submission 203695) | Sediment microbial communities from Yellowstone Lake, YNP, Wyoming, USA - YL17G05_15 | ecosystem: Environmental > Aquatic > Freshwater > Lake > Sediment | place: USA: Wyoming | collected... | reverse complement strand
CCACGACCAAAGTTCCTTAGCATCGTCCATGACGCTCTCCTTTCGGGTATCAGGCGTGTCGTTTCCAACCGCATGATGTCCCGAAAGGGGCGTCCTTGTGAACACCAAAAGTACTAGAAACTACTGCATAGTGGTCTGCTGCTCAAAGCTGTGCAAGCACTCGTCGCCGAGGGCAGACTGTCGCCGGAGCTTGTGAAACTGCACTGGTTCACGCGCTCCAAGACCACCGGTGCCACCACGATCCGCAGCGCCGATCTTGATGACGCCGGCGCGTTTGGCGACTGGCCCGAAGACTTCGGCGACGTGGAACTCGACATTGACAAGCGATATCTCGACGCGGCGGAAGCCAAGATGAGCAGCCGGTAGCATGGCCAGGAAAGCCGCGAGACGCCTCGTGATCGACGCTTCCACATGCCCGGGCATGTGGAATGGGAGGCGGTCAGCACCCCACCGGGACGCGATGCCGGGAGTTCCTCAAAGGTGTGCGGACCTTCGGTCACCACTTCGTGTCGACGCCGAAAATCCGCGAGGAGTGGAAGAAGCACCAGTTAGAGTTCGCACGCAGATGGCAGGCGTCTATGGTTGCGAGGAGGCAGGTCTGTTGGGTGCAGCCCCCTAAGAACGAATCCTTCATGCGGAGGTTGAAACGTGTCAAGGCGACCAAACGAGAGCAGGCCGCGATGCTCAAGGATTTGCGTCTGATTTGCGCAGCTATAGCCACGGATCAAGCCGTGACCTCACTGGACGACGAGGCAAGGCAACTGTTTACGCGTGCTTCCAGCGCGGTTGCTGAGTTAAAGGCGATCGTTTGGGTGAATCCGGATAGGCCAGCAGAGGATCCTATTGGGTGGCTTGAGCGCGGCGCCCGCGCCGATCGAGAACGGATGCTCGGATGGGTGGGACAGGCCCCTTGATCAAGCCCGTTCCTTGGCCGCTCTCACGAATAGAACTCCCACTTCCCCACCGCCTCGAAGGCGTCTTGGAAATGTTCGATCGTCGGGCGCCGCCGGCCCTCGGGCCAGGTGACGGCGATGACGTCGAAGCGGGCCGGATACTCCAGCAGCCCGTGACGCTTCAGGAAGGTCACGGCCAGGCGGGTGAGCCGGCGCTGCTTGGCCGGGTCGACCGCCTCGGACGGGTGCCCCGCCTCATGTGACTGCCGGGTCTTCACCTCCACGAAGACGATTGTCCGGCCGTCCAGGGCCACCAGGTCGAGCTCGCCTGGCCAGAGGCGATCACCCCGGGCAAGGACCCGGTAGCCGCGCCGCCGTAGATGTCGGGCGGCGGCAGCCTCGCCGCGGCGGCCCAGCGGCCTTTGGGGAAACAGCCGGCGAAGCCACGTCCCTACGGCCGAGGATACGCTCATTACTGGCCACCACTGAAAGCCACCCCAGCCGCGGCAAGATTGATGATTGATGATTGATGATCGGTCCAATCATCCCTCGTCAGTTCATCAATCATCAATCATCCATCATCAATAGAACCTCATTCACCCGGGCCCTTGGCGGCCGCTTCCCCACGTTTGCCGCGGTCGATCCGCCGCTCCTTCAGCCGCACCGCCTTACCCACGCGGTCGCGGAGGTAGTAGAGTTTCGCCCGGCGGACCACGCCCGCCCGCTTGACCTTGATGGTGGCGACCCGCGGCGAGTGCAGGGGGAACTTGCGCTCCACGCCCTCGCCCTGCACGATCCGGCGGACGGTGAACATCTCCCTGGTGCCGGAGCCGCTGCGGGCGATCACCACGCCGCTGAACACCTGGATCCGCTCTTTGTCGCCCTCCAGAATGCGGCAGTGGACGTCGACCGTGTCGCCGACCTCGAAGAAGGGCACTTCCTCTTTCATGCCGCCCTTTTCCACCAGGCCCATCAACTCCTGACTCATAGTTTTCCCTTTCCTCGCTGCAATCAGCAATCGGCCGTCAGCTTTCAGCTTTCGGCATTCAGCATTCAGCATTCAGCATTCCGAGTTATGGTCTCTCCAGCAGATCGGCCCGGCGCTGGCGGGTCCGCTCGATGCGGTTCTCCTCGCGCCAGCGGGCGATCTCTTGGTGGTTTCCGCTTAGCAGGATCTCTGGGACCTCCAGGCCGCGGTACACCCGCGGCCGCGTGTACTGGGCAAACTCCAACAGCCGCCGCTCTCCCGAAAACGAATCGTCGGCGTTGCTCTCTTCGTCGCCCAGCACGCCGGGGACCAGTCGCACGACCGCGTCGATCACGACCATGGCCGCCACCTCACCTCCGCTAAGGACGAAGTCGCCGATCGATATCTCTTCCGGCCCGAGGATCACGCGGATCCTCTCGTCAAAACCCTCGTAACGGCCGCACAACAGCAGGATCCGCCGGTGTTCGGCCAGCCGCTGCACGGCGGGCTGATCGAGCCGCCGTCCTTGCGGCGTGAGCATCACCAAATGGCCGGGGTTCGCCTCCCGCCGGCGAACCGCTTCCACGCAATCCACCACCGGCTCGACCTTCAACACCATCCCGGGACCGCCCCCGAAGGGACGATCGTCGACCGACTTGTGTTTGTCGCGGGCCCAGTCGCGGATGTCGTGCAATTGCACTTCCACCAGCCCCAGATCAATCGCTCGCTTCAACAGGCTCTGGTCCAGGTATCCCTGGAAGGTTTCCGGAAACAGGGTCAGCACGTCGAATCGCATAGGTTTTCGCGCGACACGGGCAACGCTCAGTGCCGAGTTCTCCGCACTCAATCCTCGGCACTGAGCATTCGTGACTCATCCGAATGGAGTTGCGTGATCCAGAGAATATGCCATTGATCGGACAGGCCAGTGGCACCGGCGTCTCGCCGGTGTTGTGCGGGGCCTGCGTCTGTCGATGTCTTCCACCGGCGAGACGCCGGTGCCACTGGCCTCCCGGAATCACGCATGGCCATTCAGGCCTCCTCCGAAGCGGATTCGTCCGCCGCTTCCGGCGGTGGTGTCTCGACTGCCGGTTCGGCCGCGAAGTTCTCCACCTCCGCCGGCTCGCCTTCCCGTTCCACCTCCAGAGGCTCCGGCCTGCGGCGCCTCTGTGCCAGCCGGTCCAGGACCACCTGCTGCTGAGCGAGGTGGGTTCCCCGGAAACCGTATTTCTTGATCAACACGTTCACCTTCTCCGACGGCACGGCCCCCACGCCCAACCAGTACTTGATCCGCTCGCCGTTGAGCACGGCCCGCGCATCCACGTCGGGCACCAGGGGGTCATAGCTGCCCAGCTCTTCCAGCACGCGGCCGTCGCGCGGGCTACGCGCGTCCATGGCACAGATGCGGTAGAACGGGCGATGCCGCCGGCCGAACTTCTTCATCCGAATACGTACTGTCACGCGATACTCCTCGTAAACTGTGATTGACTACTTGTCCTTCAGTCGGGCTTCGCGCCTTCTGCGCCGGGCCTCTCTCTCCCGCAACTTCTTCAGCTTTGCCCGCTCCTTGGGGGTCAAGCGTTTGCCGGTGCCCGCTTTCTTCTTCATCAACTTGGCGCCGGGGTTGAGCAGGCCGCTCTGGGTGAGCTCCTTCATGGTCCGCAGCCGGTCGCGAATCCCCATGCCGGACATGGCCTTCATGTAGCCGGCGATCCCGTCAAACTGCTTGACCAGCTCGTTGACTTCGTGCGGCTCGACGCCGGCCCCGGCCGCGATCCGCCGCCGCCGGCTCTGATCGACCACTTTGGACGGATGGCGGCGCTCTTCGGGCGTCATCGAGTCGATAATCCCCGCCAGGCGGCGCATGTCCTGCTCGGCGTCCAGCTCTCCGAGCATCTCTGTCATCCCGCTCAGCCCGGGGATCATCCCCATCACCTTGTTCAGCGGCCCCAGCTTCTTGGTTTGGCCGAGCAGCTTCTTGAAATCGTCCAGCGTGAACTCGCCCTTGCGGAGCCGGGCCTCCTGCTGGGTCATCTCCTCCTGGTCGAACTTCTGCTGCGCCTGCTCGACCAGCGAGAGCACGTCGCCCATGCCCAGAATCCGGCCCGCCATCCGATCCGGATGGAATTCCTCCAGCGCGTCGAGGTGTTCGCCGGTGCCGACGAACTTGATGGGCACCCCGGTGACGGCCTTCACCGACAGCGCCGCCCCGCCGCGGGCGTCGCCGTCGAGCTTGGTCATGATCACGCCGTCCAGCTCCAACGCCTCGTTGAAGGCCTTGGCGCTTTGCACGGCGTCCTGGCCCGTCATGGCGTCGACCACCAGGTAGACCTGGTCGGGCTGGAGCCGGCGGTCGATCTGCGAGAGCTGTTCCATCAGCTCCTGGTCGACGTGCAGTCGTCCGGCGGTATCCAGGATCAGCACCTCCGCCCCCGACGCCTTGGCCTCGCCGACCGCCGCGTGGCAGAGCCTCACCGGGTCCTTGGCCGCGTGGTCGGCGTAGACCGGCAGGCCGAGCTGCTCGCCGAGCACTTGCAGTTGCGTGATGGCCGCCGGACGTTGCAGGTCGGCGGCCACCAAGAGCGGCTTGCGGCCCCGCTGGCGGATCAACCGGCCCAGCTTCCCGCAGGTCGTCGTCTTGCCCGAACCCTGTAGTCCGCAGAGCATCAGGACAGTGAGCGGCGGCCGCAGGTGCAGCGAGTGGTCCACCGGACCCATCAGGTTGATCAATTCCTGGTAGACGATGCCGACCAGCATCTGCGACGGGTCCAAGGACTTCAAGACGCGTTCGCCGACGGCCTGTTCGGTCACCCGGGCCATGAACTCCTGGGCCACGGAGAAGCTCACGTCGGCCTCCAGCAGGGCCTGCCGTACCAGCCCCAGGCCGTCGCGCATGTTCGACTCGGTGAGCCTGCCGCGACCGCGGAAGGTCCTCAGTGCCGAACTGATGTTTTCGGTGAGCGATTCGAACATGGCTTTGGTTATGACACCGCGGCTTCAGACTATCGGCCGATACTTCGAGGATGCCCCGTCCGGGCGGTATGGTGCGGAACGCGGCGAACCGGGCCCGTTCCTTGTCCGCGTGCCCGCGAGGCGGATGGCACCGCCCAGGTGCGACCCAAGTGTCCGAGGACCAGCCCCAAGACCCATGGCCCCGTCGGCTCCCGGCCACCACTCGCCCGCCCGTCCCGCTGGATACAATCTCGTTATGTTACCGGATGCTGGCCCACCTTGGCAATTGCTCCTCGGCCGGGGTAGTGTCCTACGATCGTGTTGCTAGGCGGGCAGGGGGGATGCGCCCCATCTCGCGTGGCATGATGGCCCATGCCCCGGTAGTGTCTTAGGAGCGTGTTGCTGGGCGGACACGGCGTCAGAGTGCAGGTGCTCACCAGCCCCTTGTTGCCGTTTGCCGCTGCTGGATCGCTGTTAGTTGAACTACAGTCTGGAGAAGTGTTCGTCAGTCTGTGCAATACTGGAGAGGGTAGTTGACACCGCGTTGGAGGAGCGTTAAGGTAAAGATGGGTGAAAAACTGATATTGACCAGGAAATTGAGACCCGATATACTTAAGGTCTTTTCGTTATAGCCCCGCCATTGTATGGTAGTACGATGGTCCTCTGAAGAGTTACTTGACTGGAGTCGTAACGCTCGTGAGACCCGTGCTACAAGCGCTAGTGGTGGCGGACCATGTGTACGAAGATAAGACCGGCAAGAAGATCATTGCCGGAACGTTCAACACCTTCTGTTTCAGCAAGAAACCTCCCGTTCAAAAGCTGGACCGTCCCGACGGCACAAAACAGCAGGTTCTTTTGGGCGGGATGCAGGCAGGTTCGCCTTTCGCATATCTCAGCCTAACCGATGTTTGCGAAGGGACGAGACTCAAGCTACAGTTTGTCGATCTTACCAGGAATTTGGTGCTTTTTGGAACTGAGGTAACAATCAAAGAGGTTGGACGTCTGTCCACAATTGAGTTAGTCTTTCCCTTGCCTCGGCTACCTATACGGGAGGCCGGAACTTATGCACTTGAGGTTGTTTGCGAAGGTGAAATCCTTGGTTCGTATCGAATAACCGGAAAGAACCTGGATGAAGAAAGCGAGGGCTAAACACATGGCGACGGCCGAACTTGATGCCGAATTGACATACGAGCAGAAAAACACTGCGCAGACTAGAACCATCGAGGGACTGAGCGAGCTTGACGAAACCGTCTTTCATTGCCACGTTGCGATGATTCGGGAAAACGACGGTTCCTTTTCGGCTATTGTTCTCAATTTTCCCGGTGTGGGAAGTTGCGGCAATACCGAAGAGGAAGCCATGGAAAATGTTAAAGAAGCCATTCGTGGCATGATCGAGTCTTACAAGGCAAGTAACGACCCCATTCCTTGGAAGGACCCGATCTCGGAAGACGTACCGGAGGACGCTAAGACGAAGTGGATTCTGGTGAATGGGTAACAAGGTCCCGAGGGTGACGGGCGAGCAAGCCGTTGCTGCGTTCCGTAAGGCGGGGTATGAGATTGACCGGACTTCCGGAAGCCACAAGATTCTGCGTCACCCAACAAAGGTTGGCTTGTCAGTTCCAGTGCATAAGGGATGCACGATCGGTGTTGGGCTATTAGCTCGGCTGATTAAAGACGCGGACATGACCATAGAAGAATTCCGCACTCTGTTGTGAACTAGGCCGACAGTATCCACAATTCTTCCGTCCTCTGATCTGGAGAGCGGGCCGCGTCTCGCTGGCGCAATGGCAGAAGCTCGCGGTGACGCGACCAGTCGAGTCGCACGGCTGATCTTCACGGGCGCCCACGGGCAAGAGTGGCCTCTTCAGCGAAGGTCAGCCGTGGCTTCTTCGCTGCCTCCCCCCCGCTAGACTGGGGAACGTCGGGGACCAAGCGGATCCTGCCGACGCTCAAGCGTAACCCCGGCCCAAACGAAGCCGCCCCGAATTGACACACCCCCTTCTGGAATCTAGAGTTCCCAGGGCGTTCGCCACCATCTAGGGCAGGAAGAGGCGGTGACCGCCGGGTGGTCCCCGCAGACGGATCTCTGCCCAACCACCACTTCTCCCCTTGACCGCTGCTTGGGTTACAGCGAAAGATTCCTTTGGGAGATGACGGTCATGTGTCGCAAGACTGGTTGCATTTTCCTGTTAGTAGTTCTCGTCGCGTGGCCGGCCCTCGCAGAGCAGTGGGCCAGTAAGATGTTCGAACAAACTGAACACGATTTCGGCTACGTCGCCCGCGGCGCCAAGGCCGAGTTCGAATTCGTCCTGTCGAACATCTACCTGGAAGACGTGCATATTGCCGGTGTCTCGTCGAGTTGTGGTTGCACCACTCCGCGGATCAAGCAGGAGTGGCTGAAGACCTATGAGAAGGGCGCGATTATTGCCCACTTCAACACGCCCTCGTTCCTGGGGCGGAAGGGCGCCACGCTCACGGTCACCTTCGACAAACCCTTCTACGCCGAGGTCCAGTTGCACGTCACCGGCTTCGTCCGCAGCGACGTGGTCCTCAATCCGGCCAGCGCTGGACTGGGACTCGTGGACCAGGGCACCCCGGCCGACACCAAGATCGCCGTCAACTATGCCGGCCGAAGCGACTGGAGGATCTTGGAAGTCAAGAGTGCCAATCCCCACATCTCGGGCACCGTGGTCGAGACCGCTCGCCGTGGCGGGCAGATAGCGTACGAGTTGTCGGTCCATTTGGACCCCGGCGTGCCGGTCGGGTATCTCAACGATCACCTGTTGCTGGTCACCAACGACCGCCAGTCTCCGCAGATTCCCGTGCCGGTGGAGGGAAACGTGGCCTCCGCCGTCACGGTCAGCCCGGCTTCGCTGTTCATGGGCACGGTGCAACCGGGCAAGAAGGTGACCAAGCAACTCGTGGTGCGGGGCAAACGCCCGTTCCGCGTCCTCTCGATCACTTGCGACGACGGGTCGTTCACCTTCGAGACGCCGGCCGACGGACTGCCTAAGCCGTTGCACGTGATCCCGGTGACGTTTGTGGCGGGCACCGGCGCGGGCAAGGTGACCAGGATGATCCGCATCGAGACCGACCTGGGGGACGCCGCATCCGAGTTGGCGGCCTACGCGGTCGTGTTGTCGCCCTAACTGGCCCAGCACAGAACCTTAAGCCTAGACACGGTGTGCCACTGCTTGCCGTTAGGCAAGCAGTGTGGGTGTGCTTGCCGGCTGGCACTGCTTCTGCGAAGCAGTGGCACACGCCATTAGCACTGCTCTGCATGTGGGGCCACTAGGGCCCATCTTCGGGCGGATCGATCTGGACCAGGCGGCCTTGCTCGGGAGGTTGCGGGCAATCCGGGCACGCGCCGCAGCCGGTGCGCTGCTCTCCCCGCGCAAGACGCCGCAGGCGCCGCAGCAGGTAGGTCGCCGCCGTCGCGACCAGCCCCAGGGTGACCGCATCCTGCCAGCCGATGCTCACGATGGATGTCCTTTGCCGCTCTTGCAGGGTCCCGGACAACTTGCCTACGAGCCGATCCACGTACCGAGCTGGTACGTGATCAAGGCCCCCAGGTAGGCCAGGACCGTCATGTAAGCGAACGTAAACGCGGGCCAGCCCCAACTGTTGGTTTCCCGCCGGATCACGGCCAGCGTGGCGGCACACTGGGCGCAGAGTGCGAAGAACACCATAATCGACAACGCCACTGGGAGGTTGAATACCTTCCGCGGCGGGTTGGTGTCGTCCCAGGTCGCTTCGTGCAGCCTCGCCTGGAAGCTGGTAGCGCGATCCGCCGATCGCAGGTCTGTCGCTTCACCTGCGTCGTAGATTACCGCCATAGTGGCCACCACAAGCTCGCGGGCCGGCAGCGAGGCAATCACGGCACAGCCGATCCGCCAGTCCCAGCCCAGGGGCTTCACCAGCGGTTCCAGCACGTGCCCCATTCTGCCCAGCAGGCTCTGCCGCTGATAGGCCCCGGCGATCTGGCGGTCCAGTTGGGCCAGTTGTTCGGCGACTTCCGTCCGCTGAGGCGCGTCGAGACTGAGCTCGGCCAATCGAGCCTGCAATTGCTGCTGCCTGGCCTGGAAGGGAGCTTCGACCAGCTCTGCGTCATGCGGATAGTACGAAGCGGCCCAAACCATGATCGACACGGCCAGGATCAAGGTCCCCGCCAAACGAATAAACAGCCAGCCGCGCTGCGTCACGCGATACAGCACCGCCCGGGGCGACGGCCACTTGTAGCTGGGCAGCTCCATCAGAAACAGCGGCGTCTCACCTCGCAGAATTGTCTTCTTCAGCACCAGCGCCGCCGCTACCGCCGTGACGATTCCCAGCGCGTAGAGGCCGACCATCGTCAGGCCCTGCAGGCCCAGCAGGCCGCCCAGATACGATCGTGGCGGGACAAACGCGCCGATCAACACGGCGTAGACCGGCAGCCTGGCGGAACAGGTCATCAACGGGGCAACCAGGATCGTGGTCAGCCGGTCCCGTTCGTTCTCGATTACCCGGGTGCCCATGATCCCGGGAACCGCACAGGCGAAGCACGACAGCATGGGGATGAACGACCTGCCGCTGAGGCCCACGCGAACCATCATCTTGTCCATCAGGTAGGCCGCCCGCGCCATGTACCCGCAGCCTTCCAGCACCGCGATGAAGAGAAACAGGATCAAGATCTGCGGCAGGAACCTCAGCACGCCGCCGACGCCGGCGATCACGCCGTCGACTACCAGGCTCCGCAGGGCTCCCTGGGCCATGCCCGCCTCGACCCATCCGCCCACTGCACCGGCGGCCGCGGCGATCAGCTCCTCGCCGGCTCGACCTAGCAAAAAGACCGACTGGAACACGACCGCCATCAGCAGCACGAAGACCAGTGTTCCCCAGAGCCGGTGGGTCAGCACGCGGTCGATGCGATCGGTGGCCGTGGTCTTGTAGCCGCGGGGCTCGGTCACCACCCCGCGCAGCACGCAGGCCGCCCAGGCGTAGCGGGCCGCGGTCTCAACCGCCGGCACCGCGCAGCCGGAGGCCGCCAGCCGCCTGCGGGCCGCCCGGAGCTGACTGCCGATCCGATCGCTCCCGTTCCCCCGCAACGCCTTCTCCAGGTATCCGCTGCTGTCGAGCAGCAGTCGCCGCAGCAGGCAGCGGGGAATTGATGATTGATGATTGATGATTGATGATTGATGAACTGCCGACTGCCCACTGCCCACTTGGTCATTCTCGGAGAGCTTCTGCTTCGCCACCAGCAATTCCAATTGGGTCACCTCGCGCTCGAACGCCTCAGGGAAGGGGCTTTCTGCCCGGCGCGGCTGACGGTCGACGATCTCCGCCAAGGCGGCCTTGAGCTCCGCAATGCCGATCCGCCGGTTCGCCTGGATGGCCACCAGCGGGACGGGCAACTGCCGCTGCAGGCGATCCAGGTCCAGCACGATGCCGTGCCTCTCCGCCACGTCGAGCATGTTCACCGCCACGACCGTCGGCAGCTCCAGCTCCAGCACCTGGCTTACCAGATACAAGTTCCGCTCGAGGTTGCCGGCGTCGACGATGCAGACGACGGCGTCCACCGCAGCGCAATCCTTGCGGCGTCCCAGCAAGACGTCGACTGCCACCATCTCGTCGCGCGAGCGGGGAGCAAGGCTGTACAACCCGGGCAGGTCGATCACCTCGAACCGGCGACCGGCATGGTCCATCCGCCCGGTCTTCTTCTCCACCGTTACGCCGGGGTAGTTTGCCACGTGTTGGTGGATGCCGACCAGCGCATTGAATAGGGTCGACTTGCCCGTGTTCGGATTGCCGATCAGGGCAACGGTCAGCGTGGTCTGTTCGCTGGACGTGGACATGAAACCAGCCGCCTAGTGGTCCGCACAGCGACAACTGACAGGTGCCATGCTCACGCTTGCGTGAGCGTGCCCACGCTGCTGCGCGACGTGGGCATGGCACCCAACCTGTCAAGGACCGCTGGGCGGACCACTAGCCCGAGACAGGGTCCGGCTCGACAAAGACGCGCAGCAGATCGTCGCTTCGGAAGCAGACCTTGCCCGCGGCCATGCGGAGAATGCAGGGGTTGCCGGGCCTGAACATTTGGATCCGGATGCCGCCCCGGAGCCCGAATTCTTCGAGCCGATGCACGCGGTCGGGTTGTCCGGCGATGCGGCGGACCAATGCCCACTGGCCGGCGTGCAGGTTGGCAAGCGAGACAGACTTATCGATCACGCACGTGGTCCGAAGCGGTAGGGGGGGCGGTTAAATCAACTGAGACTCATTCTCACTATCGACAATCCTAGCCTTTTCCTTGAGTCTCGTCAACCTCCAGCCCGAGAACCCATCCCGAACTACCGCGTTCAAAAGTCGCAACGGTCTGTCAACAAAGCACTTACGACTCAAATCCCCGCCGCATGAACATCCTCTCGGACAGGGCCCGGCGGTTGGGTCTGGGGTTGCCGTCTCGGCATGTCGGGCTCTCCGGCCGAAGGTTGTCCCGTGGCGTCGTCCGGTTTCTCCGCGTCCTTGAACCAGTGCATCGTGTGCGGCAGCAGCGGCAGCGGCAGCTCCGGCAGACCGTGCCGCGGCCCCAGGACCCAGCAGAGCACGTAGTAACCGATGGTCAGTCCGACTACTCCGCCCAGGAACACTTCGACCAGGAAACGCAGGGCGCCCTTCTCTTTCTTTCTCCGCGCGCGCATCGACGCGTCGCCAGCAAACGGTTGATACTGCTGCGATTCCTCGATGCTGAAGCGGGCCAGCGCATCGCTGTCAACGGGCGTCTGCCCGGTGTCGATTGCCGGCGATGCCTCATCGGCCATCCGGGTATCGACCTCCGACGCCGCGTCGACCTCCTGCCAGGCGTCGGTTGTCGGGGCCTCCGCGGGCGACAATTCCGTTGTGGTCGCCGCTCCTTTGGAGGCAGACGGCAACTCGGCCACGTGGTAGGGCTCCGCGACGAGGTCCGACTTAGCCAGCGCGTCCGAGCCGCCGCGCGGCCCTGTGATCGCGCCGGTATCAACGGGTATCAGTGCGGGCGGGACCTCGGCCAGCGCCTCGCGCAAGGGATAGACCACGACGCAGAGCGGGCAGCGGACCTCCGCATCCGGGTCCAGCCCGGCGGGGATCGTCACCAACGCGTGGCACTTCGGACACTTGGAGATGATGGACATGGAACCTCCAGCGGTCTCGGGCCACGCTTGTCGAGCTTCCCGACCGAGCTGAGCGAGAGCCGGTTCCAGAAAGCCTTGCTCAAGAGTCCGGCGTCGTCCGGGCCTTGGTGAACAGATCCTTCAGCGGCAGCTCGAAGCCGGGCAGCACCTCGCCGCCGGAGAGTGAGTCCTGCTCGCCGAGTGCGACGCACTGGTCTGCTGCCGTGTACGCCCTGGCCGATCGCATCCGCGGGTCGACGTACCAGACGAGTCGCACCCCGGCGGCGAAGTAATCGTGGAGCTTGCGCCACATTTCGGCCTCGGTGTTTCCCGGCGAAAGGACCTCCACCGCCAGGTCTGGAGCCAGCCTCGGGACAGGCTGAGCGGGAAGTTGGCGATTGGGGAACTTGTCCCAACTGATGAAACAGACGTCTGGGACCCGCACCTGGGTGGGCAGGATTCTCAACGTGCCGGCCTCGCCAAGCACGATGCCCAGGTCGTGCGTCTCCACGAAGTTCCCAAGCCTTTGAACGATGAACGCCGCCACGAGTGATTCATAGTATCCCACGGCTTTCTCCACCAAGACGCCGTTGATTAGCTCGCAGACGCGGTTGAACCGTGACTTGGCTTGGAGTACGTCTTCTTCCGTCGCCATTCCCGGCAGGGGAGACATACGAATCCGCTCCGGGGGGATGTCCCCCAGGTGCGACAGCATGTCGGCCAGTGTCCAATCAGTCGGAAAAACCGTTGACACGACGGTTGCCATAAAAAAGTCCCCGAGATATGAGGCCCCGAGTCAGTCTAGTTGACACGGTGCATTATAACGCTGGCTCAGTCCAGGTGATAGACCTGCGGGATCTGTTTCCACTGCTCAGCTTCGGGAGTGCCGGGCAGCCGGATCTGGCAGGGGTCGGTGAGCTTCCACCAGGCCTGCATGGTCTCGTCCTTGGCCATCTTGGCCATGTCGGCCTCGAAGTCGCCGCCCGTGTACTCGAAGTAGGCGAATAGATAGAGCTTGCCCTCCAGCTCCGTCTCGTAGATCGAGTAGTTCTGGATGTGGCACTCCCTGATCAGTTTGTTGATCGGCTTCCAGGGATGGGCGTGCAGCATGTTGTAGATGGTCTGCTTGTCCGGCTTCAGCCCGATCACCTGGCCAAAGCGCCGGACATTTCTCTTGGATTTGGCCGCTTCGGGCACGGCGGGCTTCGACGCCTTCAGCTCGTCTGCTTCCGCCGCGGGCGCCTGCACCAGCGGAGCGCCGCTTCCGGCCGGCTGGCTGCACGCGTAGCCGATCACCACGCCCGCCACCAGCGCCGCCAAGGTAACACCTATGCGAGAAGTCTTCTGATTCATCAAGTTGCTCCTTTTGCTCTGGAATGAGGGGGCTGGACGAATTCACGCACCGACCGCCGACAATCAGCCGGCCAGCGCCACGCACGGAAAGTCTCCTTTATTCTGCCAGCCCCAGTGGGCATGTCAAGAAAACGAGAGTGGGCAGTTTGTTCCGGTTGCAGCGGTTGGAGGGCACCACGCCCCGCATCCCCGGTTCGCCCCGCGCCGCAGCCAGCCCGGACGCATCCACCCCCGCGGCCGGCGAACCGCCTGGTGCCGGTGGCCTCTCTGCCCCCAGCACTCGGCCCCGCTCAACTTGCACCCCGCGAAAACCGATTCCTCTTTCTAGTGGTTCATCTCAGGTGAACTGACAGGTTCAATCGGGGTGCCGCTGCTGGCTTGCCCAGCAGTGCACGGTTGGACAAGCCGGGCACCGACCAAAGGTTGGTCGTGGCACCCATCCATTGAGATGCGATGAACCACCAGTCCCTTCGCGCCCCGTCTCTATTCCCGCGCCCCATCGGATGGCCCAGAGCGACCTGATATCGAGCACCGGTGCCACCGCTGCGCGCCGTGTCGGGCGGGGAGAGCTGCCCTGCCGAGTCGGCCGGTGGGAGTTGGACTATTTGGCCGCCGAGGGGGGCCTGGCCCGCGTCTATCGCGCCCGACCTGTCGGCACCCCCGCCGATCGCCCGGCATCCTACGCGCTGAAGATGCTCCGCCCGCAGTGGCAGGACGATCCCCGGGCCGTGGGCTTGTTGCAGCGCGAGGCCCTGGTGGGCCGGGGCGTTTCGCACCCGCACCTGGTCTCGATCCTCCAGGCCAGCTTGAACCAACCGCCGCGGTTTGTGGTGATGCCCTGGCTCGACGGCTCGACGCTCCAGTGGGCAGTGGACAGTGGGCAGTGGGCAGGGAGCAGGGAGCAGTCGGCAGTTCATCAATCATCAATCATCAATCATCAATCATCAATCCCCCGTTGCCTGCGGATGGCGCCCGTGGACCTGCCGGTGGCCTTGTGGATGGCCCGCCAGGTGGTTGAGGCGCTCGAGGCCCTGCACGCGGCCGGCTGGATGCACGGGGACGTCAAGCCGGGCAACGTGTTCGTCTCGCCCGAGGGCCACGTGACCCTGTTGGACCTGGGCTTCGCCCGTCGCCGCGACGAGACCGGCTCGGCCGTTGACCGCCTGCTTACGGGCACCTGCAACTACATGGCCCCGGAGCTGATCACCTCGGCCCTGCGGGCAGACATCCGCAGCGACGTCTACAGCCTGGGCGTGGTGCTGTTCGAGCTACTGGCCGGCCGCCTGCCGTTTACGGGCGAAAGCCTGGCCGAACTGGCCACCAAACACAGACAGTCCCGCCCGCCAAATCTCCGCCGGCTTGCCCCGCATCTACCTCAGGCCGTCGTCGAGCTGGTCCAGCAGATGCTCGCCAAAGACCCGCTCCGCCGCCCGCAAACACCTCGCGAGCTGATCGACCGGCTGGTGGGGCTGGAAATCGCGACCTTCTCGGAGCGGGCGTAGGGAACGGAGAGGAACATCCCTGTAAGCCACGTAGGTCAGGCTGTGCCTGACACACCCCTTTCTCTGAATGCAGGGTTGCCCACGAGTCGAGATGGCTGTAACTGGAAGGCGTCAGGCAAAGCCTGACCTACACAACTTTTCGCAATAGCCCGCCAATCGATAGATCTTCATCGATCAACGGCCAGTGGATCCCGTAGCCGCCGGGTGATAACTCCGCCTCGCGCCGCTGTTGCTCAGTGGCGCCAGCCAGAAGGGGTGAACACTCTTCCCACCGAAGGCGGACCTCCTGATCCGCAAGAACGATCACCAGTTCTTCGGTCGTCGTTTCGATGCGCCTGGCGGTGATCGGTTCAGTCGCCCGCATTGCGCTGCCCTCCAAGGTGCCGCTCCCATTCTTCGAGGATCAACTCCAAATGGTCTAAGCCAGTAACTCCGGCTGCTCCTCGCGGTAGCTCAGATCAAGCAGCTCCATGGGGTGCATCACCAGCAGCGGATGGCCGTTTTGGCGGATCTCACTGCCGATCTGCAAGAGGCAGCCGGCGTTGGCGGCCAGGACGATCTGGGCCTGCGTGCTGAGGATGTTTTCAAGCTTGCGGCGGGAGAGCCGGTCGGCCATCTCGGGCTGGTTGAGGTTGTAGGTCCCAGCCGAGCCGCAGCAGAGTTCCGTCTCCGGCAGCTCGCGAAGCTCCAAACCCGGGATCTTCGAGAGCAGCCGCCGCGGGGCCGCGGTGATCGCCTGGGCGTGGCCTAAGTGGCAGGCGTCATGGTAAGTGGCGGTCGCCTCGATCCGGCCGCTGGGCGGGACTGCCCCCAGGGCGTCGAGGAACTCGTGGACGTCGCGGACCTTCTCGGCGAATTTCTTGCGGTGCGGCTGCAAGCCGTCCTTCCAGTGCAAGCCGTATTCCTTCATCATCGCCCCGCAGCCGGCGTGGTTCACGACGATCGCGTCGTAGCGGTCAAGCTCGAAGGCCACCAGGTTGGCGTCGGCCATCATCCGTGCCCCGCGGCTGTCGCCGGCGTGGAAGTGGATCGCCCCGCAGCAGCCTTGCTCCTCGGGAATGAAGACGTCGCAGCCGTTTCGCTGCAACACCCGCAGCGTTGCCCAGTGGACGTGGCGGAACATGGCATCGGCCACGCAGCCGACGAAGAAGGCCACCCGGGCACGCCGCCGCCCGACCGCCGGCAGGAACCTGGGCAGCTTCGGTCCCGCCTTGATCGGCGGGGGCAGCAGCCGGACCATCCGCCCAGGCCGGCCGGGGATCAGACGCAGCAGTCCCAGACGCTCGGCCGCGGCCAAGACCCCCAGCCGCTGAAAGAATCGCACCGGGGTCAGCAGGCGCCGCATCCGCTGGGCGTAGGGAAACAGTTGGAAGAGGACCAACTCGCGGAACCAGTCGAACCGTTTCTCGGCCCTCGTGTCGGCCTGCTCCACGGCCAGACGAAACGGCTCGATCAGCCGGCCGTACCGCACGCCCGACGGACAGGCCGTCTCACAGGAGCGGCAATCCAGGCAGAGTTCCAGGTGCCGGCGCATGCGGTCGGTCAGGCCCGACCGGCCGTCGGTCACCAGCCGCATCAGCCGGATGCGGCCGCGGGGCCCGTCGTTCTCGTCGCCCAGCTCGGCGAACGTGGGGCAGGTGGACGTACACAGTCCGCAGTGGACGCACCTGAGAAAGACCTGGTAGTCGAGGCTCGCGCCTGGGTTGCGGTCCTCGACTGTGTTCGGATTGTCTTCCGTGTCGTAGTTCATCAGTCTGCGTAAGCAAAGCGGCCCGGGTTGAGCAATCCCTTCGGATCGAACCGGTCCTTGATGGCCTGCATCACGGTGGCCCCGTCGCCCGGCGGCCCCCAGACGTCCTGGCGGGTCAACTGTGCGCCGTTGGGGCAGCGAAGGGCGACCATCCGGCCCTCGGCAACCGCCACGGCCGGCCGCAGCCGGCTGCGAATCACCTCGCCAAGCTCAGCCAGCATCGGCGGCGAGAGACGCAGCCGAATCACGCCGTTGCCGGCGTGGGCCTGGATCGCCGCGCCGGGGTCCAGGCGGAGCAAGCGGGCGACCATGTCGGTCGTCGCCCCGGGCGACACGTTGATCTGCACGTGGGCGGGAAACTCGCTCAGCCAGTCCCACATCGGACCGGCCTCCGAGTGGCCGATGGTCGTCAGCGGCGAGACACCCTCCTGTCGCCACTCGTCTGCCAGCCGGCGAACCAGCCAATCAACCTCGGGCCGGCTCCCCTCGAAGGCAACGATCAGCCGTGCCACGCTCGAGCTGAGCATCGGCCCCATGGCCGGATTCTCTTGCGCCGCCGAGCCGGCCAGCAGCTCCACGGCCGCCGGCAGGGTCTTGGTGTGCACCAGGCCGGCCAACAGCCGCTCGGCGGCGTCCAGCTTCGGGAGTTCGCAGACGAGCAAGGCCGAGGTCTCGGGCAGGGGACGGACCATCAGCGTCACCTGGGTGATCACGCCCAGGGTGCCCAGTGAGCCGGCCATCAGGCGGCAGAGATTGTACCCGGCCGCGTTCTTGACCACCCGGCCCCCGCCGGAAAACGCCGTCCCCAGGCCGTCGACCGCACGGATGCCGATCACGTAATCGCGGATGGTGCCGTGGGCGTAGCGCCGCGGCCCGCCGAGCCCCGTGGCCACCACGCCGCCCACGGTGGCCCGGTGCGGCTGCGGCACGTCGAGCGGCAGCCGCTGGCCCTGGACCGACAGGCAGTCGGCCAGCTCGGCCATGGTCAGACCGGCCTGGACCGTGATGGTCATGTCGTCGGCCGGGTAATCGACGACCTGGTTGAGCTTCGCCAAAGAAAGCCCGATCCCCGGCCGCGTCGGGCGCAACCCGTAGTCTTGTCGAGTGCCGCCGCCGATGGGATAAACGGGCGTCCCCGCCTCGGAGGCTTCGCGCACCGCCGCGGCCACGGCAGCCTCATCGGCCGGTGCAATGGTCTCGGTCAGCGGCAGGGTCTCGGTCACAGCGATTAGTGGCGACTGAAGTCGCCACCCCTCGGGCATTAACAACAGTCCATTCAGCATTCAGCATTCAGCATTCCTCAATCCCCTCCGGCAGCACTTTGCCGGGGTTGAGCCGGCCGGTGGGATCGAAGGCCCGGCGGACTCGGGCCATCGCCTGGAGGTCTTCCCTGGCAAAGAGCCGATCCATCAGGGCGATCTTCTCGACGCCGATGCCGTGCTCGGCGGTGATGCTGCCGCCAAGGCGAATGCACTCCTCCAACACTTCCCGCCCGGCCGCCATCGCCCGCTGCACCTGCTGCGGGTCGCGGTCGTCCATCAGCAGCACCGGGTGGACGTTGCCGTCGCCGGCATGGGCCACGTTGACAATGCGGACCTGGTGCCTCTTGCCGATCTCGGCGATCCGGCGGATGAGCTGCGGCAGCCGGGTTCGCGGCACGACGCCGTCCTGGGTGATGTACGTGGGGCTTAAGCGGCCCAGCGCCCCTGCGGCCGACTTGCGGCATTTCCACAGTAACTCGCGCTCTTGCGGGCTGGCGGCGTGGAGCACCTCGCGGGCGCCGGAGTTGCGACAGAACTCCACGATCCGATCCCGCTGCGCGTCCAGCCCGGCCGAAAGCCCGTCCAGCTCGATCACCAGCACCGCGCCGGCGTCCAACGGGAAGCCGAAGTGGAAGGCATCCTCCAGGGCGGTCATGATGGCCTGGTCCATCAGCTCCATGGCCGCCGGGATGATGCCCGCCGCAACGATCCGGCTGACCGCCCGGGTGGCGTCCTCGACGGTGCCGAACACCGCCCGCATGGTGCGGTAATCCTGTGGGTTCGGCGTCAGCCGCACCCAGACCTTGGTCACCACGGCCAAGGTCCCCTCGCTACCGACCAACACGCCGATCAGGTCCAGGCAGCCGGGGTCATCAACCGGCCCGAGCTGTACGATCGAGCCGTCGCCCAGCACGGCCTCCACACCCAGGACGTGATTGACCGTCACGCCGTACTTCAGCGTATGGGGTCCGCCGGCGTTGGTGGCTACGTTGCCGCCGATGGTGCTGGCGGTTTGGCTGGAAGGATCGGGGGCGAAGTGATATCCGGTGCCGGTCAGGGCCCGGGCAAGCTGGAGGTTGCGGACCCCCGCCTCGACCACCGCCAGCCGGTCGCGGAGGTTGACCTCGACGATGCGGTTCATCCGCGTGAGCATCAGCACCACGCCGCCGCCTACCGGCACACAACCGCCGGCCAGGCTGGTGCCGGCCCCGCGGGGTATCAATCGCGTGTCGTGCCGGTGAGCAAGCTTGACCACGTCGGCCACCTGGCGGGCGGAACGGGGAAAGACCACCACGTCGGGGCGGTGCTTCTCGATGGTGTAGCCGTCGCAATCGTAGACCGCCAACTCCGACGGGGCCGACAGCACGTTCTCGGCTCCCAGGCACTTTCGCAGCTCTTTGACCAGCGGGGAGTAGGGCATCGCCAGGGAGGAAGCGAGGTTGCCAGTCGCGCGGACTGCACAAGGTCAAGACCGTCGCTTGATTATAGTCGCCCGCTGAAAGCTCAACCATGCCGACGCCGGGCAGTAGCACTAACGGCTACTTCTTCACCGCCCTGCCCAGCTTCTGCTCCACGCTGGCGACCTTTCCTTCCAGACGGCCTTGAAAGCCCTTGCGGTAGTCGAGCTTGATCGAACACTCGATCCGGTTGCAGTCCTCGGCCATCGCCTGGAAGCACCGCGTGACGACCTCCATCACCTGGTCGAACTCGCCTTCCAGGGTGGTACCCATCGCGTGACAGCGATAATCCAGGCCGCTGCGATCGATGATGTCGAGGCTGCGGGCGACGAACGGGCTGAGGCTTTCCCCTTTGTCGAGGGGAAACATGCTGAATTCGAGCAGTACCATGGGTATGGCGCCTTATTTTGGGGCCCTGGGGTATTCTGGGGCCTCTGCCGGATCGACAGGGCCGCATTCCCCCTCCCCTACCGCGGCCCAGCCTGGTTGTGGTGGACCCGGGCAACACCGATTCTACCCCCCTCCGCCGGCGTGTCGATACGGCAAGTGCCGACGTACTGCGCAAGTCATTAACGCAAAAAGACTTACAATTCCGCTAATCTCACCTGCCCCGGCAACGCGAAAAACACTACACTGGGCCCCCTTTTCTCAGACAAGGAGAACGCCGGCAATGTCTCGTCGTGGTGGTCTGGTCGTGTGGATGGTCTGGAGTTGGTTCTTGAGCTCAGTTTGCCCGCCAGCAGCCTGGGGCCAGGGTGAGACCTGGCCTGCACCCGCCGCGCCAGAGTACGGGCCGGCCCTCTATGATGGAGCTTCCCAACAACTGGACAATCGCGCCATTTATGATGGGGCCTCCCAACACCTGGACAACCGCGCCACTGCGGGACAGTTCGGCGACCTGAGTGTTCAGGCAGATGATTCCCCCTCGGGCGTGCCGTACTCTGCTGTCCCGTTCGCGTCCCGACCTGTGCCGTCCAGCGACCCCTATCAATGGCAGTTGCTGCCCGACGGGCTGCTCTACAAGTCGTACCTGGCCGGCGGCCGGGAGCCGCGGTTTGCCACGCAGTGGGTCTTCATGCAGGACCACGGGTGGGTATGGGATGTCGCCATAGGGGGCCGTGTGGGTTTGTTGCGATATGGGACCACCGACGAGATCTACCCGGAAGGTTTCCAGATTGACCTGGAAGGTGCCGTGTTTCCGCGGATGGACCTGGAGGTCAACCACGATCGCGACATGATGGCCGTCGACTTCCGCGTCGGTGTGCCGTGGACCGTGCGGCAGGGCCCCTGGGAAGGCAAGCTGGCCTACTACCACATCAGTTCGCACCTGGGCGATGAATTCATGCTGGCGTTTCCGCTGGCCCCCCGGATCAACTACGTCCGCGACTGCGTCGTGCTGGGCGTTGCCCTGCGGCCCCACGCCGACTTGCGGCTGTACACGGAGGCCGGCTGGGCATTCAACACCGACGGCGGCGCCCAGCCCTGGGAATTCCAGTTCGGTATCGACTACAGTCCCGCGGGACCTTCGGGCCTCTGCGGGGCACCGTTCTTCGCCATCAACGGACACCTCCGCGAGGAAGTCGACTATGGCGGGGGCGTCACCGTGCAGACGGGCTGGCAATGGTCAAGCCGAACAGGCCACCTGTTCCGCACCGGCATGCAGTATTTCAACGGCATGAGCGAACAGCGCCAGTTCTTCACCAGCCACGAACAACTTCTTGGCATGGGGATCTGGTACGATTACTAAGAGGAAAAAGGGGACAGGTCCAATTTGCCGGAACGGCCCGAAGGGTGCTTCGCACAAATTGGACCTGTCCCTTTTTTCCGCCCCATTCGCCTTCTGCCTTCCGCCTTCCACCGCCAGGTTCCCCAACCTGTCAATCTAGCGAGGATTGGAAGAGCCTGCCGGTTGTTCCAGTTTTCCGGCCGGCGGCGGCGGAAAAGGCTCCGGTTGGGGACTCTGTGCGTTAAGTCCTGATTGGGCCGGTTCCGAAGAGAATTCTACCTGCACCGGTCCTAACGCGCGTGCCGATTCTCGCGGCCGGTAGATTCGCCGAAGCGTCCGGTGCAGCGGGCAGTCCCGCTGGCCGTCGCCGGCACCTCAGCTCCGGAGAAGAGATCTCTGACCATGCAAAACCGATTGCGAATCTGGTCCGTGGCACTCCTGGCCGTTGTTACCACAACCATCGCCGGCAACTCTGCTCGGGCGCAACTCACGACACGCGCGGCCGTCGATGGCCGGCAGCGAGTCCGCACGGCGCTGGCCGCGGCCATGGCAGACGGCACGCTAAGCAGCGCGGAAGAGGATTCCATTTCCCGCCTGGGCAAAGGGCTGCTGACACCGCAGGAGCTTCCGGGGTTGGAGCGGACGTTAAGCCGCCTGGCCGGCCGGCAGCAGGCCCCGCCACCATCGACGGCGAGAAAGTCTGTCGAAAGCCGGCCAACCCAGCGGCCGGGCTCCGATCCAACGACGCAGACCAAACTGCCGCTGTCCGACCAACGCGATCATGCCGAGGCCGCCTCGTTCCAGGAGCGTGTTGCCGCGGACGACAAGCCTGCCGCCGGGGACGAGAAGCCTGCCGCCAAGGAGCGCCAGGCTGCCGCCGACGCCGACATGGAAAGCCCGTTCCAGGAGGAAAGCACCCTGGAGGGTGCGGAACTGATGGACGACGACACGCTGGTCTTCGAGGGGGTCTACTACAACGCCTTTCCCGCGATGCTTGCCGGCTTGCAGTCGTTGGCCGACGACGGCTGGAGTAACCTCAGCCTGTACACCACCGTCGATGCGTTCAAGGGGCCGCTCGATCTGGACGACCGCAACGGGAATTTCGGCTTGGGCTTCGGCCTGAACACCGGCATCCCATTGGCCGGCCGGTTGGGTGTCGGCCTACAGGCGGGAACCAGCGCCGTGCTGAGCAACTTCTACGGCACGCAGTTCACCGGCTCCACCATCCGCAGCCAGAACTTCACTACCGTCGGCGTCTTCCAGCAGGTTCCTTTCCTCGACAGAAGCCTGAAGTGGGGCTGCGCCTACGACTGGCTCAACGACGACTACTACACCACCTTCACGATGGGGCAGTGGCGAGTCAAACTCGCTTACGAGTTGGACCCCTGCAGGGAAATCGGCGTCTGGGCCTCCATTCCCGACAAGGGTGACACCGCGCGGCTGGGCAGCCGCCAAACCGGATTCTCCATCGATCGGTTCAAGCCGGTCACCCAAGGCAGCCTGTACTACCGCCGTTGCTGGCAGGGCGGGATCGGCACCACGGCGTGGATCGGCCTGGCCGAAGAGCCGGGCCAGTTCGTCTTCGGTTCCGACGCCCGGGTCCCGCTGACCGGCCGGTTGGCCTTGGTGGGCAATTTCAACTACGTCCTGCCCAGCGCCAGCGCCCGGCCGGGCCAAGACGAGGAGATGTGGAACGTGTCGCTGGGCATCGAGCTGACGCCGTGCTGGGGTGCAAATCGCTGCCACAACGCCGACGCGTACGCGCCGCTGTTCCCGCTGGCCAACAACGGCACCTTCGCCATCCGGCGATTCTGAGTGCCTCTCCCAAAACGTTCTCCCCTCGCCCCCTTGCGGGGAGAGGGGCCGGGGGTGAGGGGTTGTGGGATAGGCTCTAAATGCCTCTCAACGATCTTCCGGCGAGACCCAGTCGGTCTTCGTAGGGCCGACGTAGAGCTGCCGCGGCCGCAGAATCTTGCCCGTGGGATCCTCGTGCTGCTCCTTCCATTGGGCGATCCAGCCCGGCAGGCGACCGATGGCGAAGCAGACCGTGAACATGTTCGTGGGAATGCCGATCGCCCGTAACAGAATGCCGCTGTAGAAATCGACGTTCGGATACAGCTTCCGCTCGATGAAGTACGGATCCCCGAGCGCCAGCTCTTCGAGCTTGCGGGCGATGTCCAACAGCGGGTCGTCCCGTTGCAGTCGGGTGAAGACCTTGTCGCAGGCCTCTCTGAGGATCTTGGCTCGCGGATCATAGTTCTGGTAAACCCGATGGCCGAAGCCGTAGAGCTTAAACGGCTTGCTCTTGTCTTTGGCGTCGCGGATGCAGTCCTCGGCCGTCAGGCCGCCCTGGTGGATCCGCTCGAGCATCTCGACGACCTCGACGTTCGCCCCGCCGTGCAGCCGCCCCCACAGCGCGCAGACCCCCGCCGCACAAGAGGCGAAGAGATTCGCCCGAGCGGAACCCACCGTCCGGACCGTCGACGTGCTACAGTTCTGCTCGTGGTCCGCGTGGAGGATGAAGGTCAGATTCAGCGCATCTTCGACCTCGGGCGTCACCACGTACTGCTTGTACGGGATCGAAAACATCATGTGCAGGAAGTTGGCGCAATACCGCAGCTTCGGGTCGGGATAGATAAACGGCAAGCCCTGCGACCGGCGGTAGGAATAGGCGGCGATCGTGCGGACCTTGCTGATCAGCCGCGCTGCCGCCTGCACCAGCGATTCGGTGTCCTCCAACGCCAAGAACTGCTGGTGATAGCACGCCAGGTTATTCAGCGTGGCCGAGAGGATCGCCATCGGCGGGGCGTCCACCGGGATGTGCTGGAACTGATCCTTAATGCCCTCATGGAGCAGCTCGTTTTCCGTCAACCGTGCGCTGAATTCCGACAGTTCGGTCTTGGTTGGCAGACGTCCGAAAATCAGCAGCCAGGCGACCTCGATGAAGTTGGCATTCTTGGTGAACTGTTCGATCGGGATGCCCCGATAGCGCAGAATCCCGTTCTCGCCGTCGACAAAAGTGATCGCGCTTTGACACACCCCGGTATTCCCCAGCGAGGGATCGTAGGTGATTAGTCCGGTCTGCTCGCGTAACCGGCGGATGTCGATGGCGTGCTCCCCTTCCGTACCGACCAGGATGGGCAGTTCGACTTTTTTGTCCCCGACGATCAGCATCGCTTTGTCCGCCATCTTCGCTCTCCCTCTCTTGGGCCGCATAGGGGAGAATGATCCTATGCAAACCGGCCGTACCGGTCAAGTGGGCAGCCCCCTGAACGGCACTTCGTGGGATGGATTGAAGGGTGCCAGGGGCAGCTTGTCTGCCCCTGAGCCACAGTGGCGGACCAACGCGACCATGCTTCGGGACCAACCTTCGGTCGGTGCCCTGCCCCGTCGGTGCCCGCCGCCACTGGCACCCGATATGCCGGTTCTGGGGCGACAGACCATTACGGCTGGGATATTGCGTCCGGCCCGGCCCCGACTATAATCTGCGGATTGACGTAGCCCGGCGTGTTCTCGGGCAGAGGGCAGGCACGGGGCATCGGCGGTTGAGCCTCCCGTTGCCGCCGTATCGTGGAATCTATCTGGCCTGACGGAGGAAATCATGAAGGGAAACGACAAGATCTTCGCGGCGCTCAACGCCCGGCTGGCCGACGAGCTGACGGCGATCAACCAGTACATGGTGCACAGCGAAATGTGCGCAAACTGGGGCTACGAACGGCTCCACAAGGCGATCCAGAGACGGGCCGTCCAGGAAATGAAGCATGCCGAGGCGCTGATCGAGCGGATCCTCTTCCTCGAAGGACTGCCCGTCGTCAGCGTGCTCAACGCAGTCCGCGTTGGCCCCGAAGTCGAGGCCCAGCACAAAAACGACCTGATGGCCGAGCACACCGCCGTGAAGGCCTACAATCAGGACATCCGGCTGGCGACCGAGCTGGGCGACAACGGCACGCGCGAGCTGCTCGAATCGATCCTCAAGGAGGAGGAGCAACACGTCGACTGGCTCGAGGCACAGCTCGATCAGATCCAGCAGATGGGCATACAGAACTACCTGGTCGAGCAGATCGACTAACTCGCTCTCCCCTCGCCCCGCCTGCGGGATCGACCAACTCGTTCTCCCCTCGCCCCGCTTGCGGGGAGAGGGGCCGGGGGTGAGGGGTTTGGGGGATAGCCTCTGAGTCCGCCCCACGCACAAGCAGCCGTAACAGGATAACTTGCCCAATTCTCGCGCTGTAGGAGGCGTCTCGAGACGCCGATTGGGCCACCGTTCCCCGGTTTATCGGCGACTGGAGTCGCCTCCTACAGCCGCACGAATGCGACCACTGCAAGGCATCATGCGACGCCGCCTCGCACAGCACGGCCTGTTCTTCAGGCAGTTCCTGACGAACTATCGCACCACCGGGGCGATCCTGCCCAGCGGCCGCTTCCTGGGGGCCGCGCTGAGCCGCTTCGTGGGCGACGGACACCCCGGCCATCGGCGAATCCTCGAGGTGGGGCCGGGCACCGGCGCGGTCACGCGGCGGATCGTCCAGGCCATGAAACCCGACGATCGGCTCGACCTGGTCGAGCTGAACGAGAGCTTCGTCCAGTGCCTCCGCGACCGGTTCCAGACCGAGGAGGCGCTGCGGCCCCTGGCCGGACGCACCCGGGTGCTGCACTGCCCCGTCCAACAGCTACCCCACGAGCCGACATACGACCTGATCATCTCGGGCCTGCCGCTGAACAATTTCTCGGTGGCGGAGGTGGAGGAGATCCTGGGGACGCTAATCGCCCTGTTGAAACCTGGGGGCACGCTCTCATTCTTCGAGTACATGGCGATCCGCCGTCTGCGGGCGATCGTCAGCGGTCCTGCCCAGCGGGCCCGGCTGCGTGGGATTGGCAAGGCCCTGGGAGCCCTCCTGCGGGAGCACGAGATCCGCCGCGAGTGGATCTGGCCCAACGTACCCCCCGCCTGGGTGCATCACGTGCGGCTGTGAGCCGCTGCTCGGGGCCCTTTTCTGGGGACTGAGGGGTCGGCGGTGTTTTTCCTGCTTGACAGTTTTTCCGAGATCTGTATACTGTACTAGATGGATAGTACAGAGGACGCGCCATGTTCTTCCAAATCGACTTCTCCAACGGCCTGCCCGTCTACCAGCAGGTTGTCCGCCAGGTCAAGTTCGCCGTGGCCGGCGGGGCCCTCCAGGCCGGCGAACTTGTTCCCTCGGTGCGGGAACTCTCACGCGAGCTGGCCATCAATCCCAACACCGTCGCCCGCGCCTTCCGGCAGTTGCAGGCGGACGGCGTGCTGGAATCAGTCCGCGGTATGGGCTTGCAGGTCGCTGCCGGGGCCCAGCAACAGTGCCGCGACGAGCGGGTCAAGCTGATCCGCCAGCGGATTCAGCAAGTTTTCGTCGAAGCCAGGCAAAGCCGCCTGGCGGCCGACGAGCTGCGGGCTCTGGTCGACGGTGAACTGGCGGCCATCGAACAACTGGAGGTCTGAACATGGAACCGGTGATCCGACTCCACCAGGTGACCAAACGCTTCGGCGCTAACACGGCGCTCAGCGGGGTATCGCTGGAAGTGCCGCCCGGCGTGGTGTTCGCCCTGCTGGGCGAGAACGGGGCGGGCAAGACCACCGCCATCCGCATCATGCTGGGACTGCTCGAGCCCAACTCCGGCCGGGCGGAAGTGCTGGGCCTCAGCAGCGCGACCCAAGGCCTGGAGATCCGCCGCCGGGTCGGCTACGTCCCGGAACAGCCCACCCTCTACGAGTGGATGACCGTGGCCGAGATCGGCTGGTTCACGGCCGGGTTCTACGGCGACGGCTTCCTGCCGAAATACCTGGAGCTGGCCGACCAGTTCGGCCTGCCCAAGCGACGAAAGCTCAAGGCCCTTTCCAAGGGCATGCGGGCGAAGGTCTCGTTGTCGCTGGCCATGGCCCACGACCCGGAGCTGCTGGTCCTCGACGAGCCCACCTCGGGGCTCGACGCCATGGTCCGCCGCGAGTTCCTCGAGAGCATGGTCGATCGGGCGGCGGCCGGAAAGACGGTGCTCCTGTCGAGCCATCAGATCGGCGAGGTGGAGCGGGTGGCCGACATCGTGGCCGTCATCCGCCGAGGCGAGCTGCTGCTGGTCGAGCGGCTCGATCAGCTCAAGGACCGGACCCGTGAACTGACGGTCACGTTGGAAGACGGCGCCACGGCGCTGCCCGAGCTTAGGGGGGATATTCTCTCCCAGCGACGCAAGCTGCGGCAGTGGCAAGTGCTGGTCCAGGGTGTGGCCGACGAGCAACTGGCAGCGTTGCGGAGCCACCCGGCGGTCCAGGCCGTCGAGGTCCGCCCGCCGAGCCTGGAGGAGATCTTCGTGGCCTACATGCAGCACGGCACGCAGCCCGGGGAGGCAAGCGTCGCCCAGGAGGTCCCGGCACCATGAACGCCTCGATCTTCTGGCGGCTGGTCTGGAAAGAGTACCGCCTTCAGCGGGCGTTTTGGATCTCGATGGCCGTGCTCACGGTGCTGGTGGAGTTGCTGGTGCTGGCCTTTGTGCGGCCGGGGCCGGAGCGGATCACGTGGCTGTTTGCGATCGGGCTGGGGTTTCCGGCGTTCTACGCCCTGGGCTGTGGGGCCACGCTGTTTGCCACCGAGCATGAGGCGCGGACCTATGAGTTTCAGCGGTCCCTGCCTGTTTCGGCGATGCGGCTCTTCGGCGGCAAGCTGGCGTTCGCGTTGATCAGCATCGTCGCCATAATCGGGCTGCTGTGGCTGTTATCGGCCGTGATGGCAGGTTGGCGATTCCCCTCCCCGGCAGAGCATCTCCAGCTTTGGGGCCTCTGGGGGATGGCCGCGGTCGAGCTGTTGCTCTGGGGGATCTTCTTCTCCCTGCTCATCACCCGTCCGCTGCTGGCCGCGATCCTGGCTGCGACAGTGGCTTCGGTGACCGTCCAATGCACGCTCGGGACGATCAGTCCGAGCTACTACCTCGAACCCTATCTGGCCGCCATCCCCTATCGACTGGCCATCGCGGCCGTGGTCGCGATTGCGGATCTCTGGCTTGGCGGCTGCTGGTGGCGTGATCTGGATCTGGTCGCGGGTGTCGGGGCAGGACTCGGGCGGTTGGGGCGGTTCCTCCGGCAGTATTGGGCCCTGAACGCACTACTTTTGTCGCCGCTGGTTGTGTTGCTTGCCAATTGGCAATCGTCCCATACGAGGCACTATGCGATTCCCGCCTGGTGGTGGCTCTTGTGTTTTGCCTCGTTGGAGGTGCTCGTCTGGGCGATCCTCTACTCCCTGCTCGTGAAGCGACCGCTGAACGTGGCGATTCCCTTCGTGGCGGTTATCTCGTTTGGCATTCATGCCGGCCTCGTGAAGGGTACTTTACTCTATCTGGACGTCATGCCGTTGCGGGCCGTCGTCGTGGCGGTGGTCGCGGGGCTGGACGTCTGGCTGGCGTACCGGCGGCGTGGTGAGACGACCGTTAGGGCTCGCCCTGTGGCGCGAACCCTTCCCGCCGCCGAAGTGCCGCGCCGGACAGCTTTCGGGCGACTCCTCTGGCAGCAGTGGTGGCAGTCGGTGCGGATGATGGCCGCGCTCAGTGTGTTGCTTGTTCCGCTGCTGTTGACGGTGATATCGCTATGGGGCCAACGCGGGCCGTTCGATGAGTTGCGGGTAGCTGCGGTCGCAGTCCTAGCCTTGGCGGGGGTACCCCTGATGGGTGCATGCGTGTTTCTCGCCGATCAACGCGGACACGGTTTTCGCTTCTTCGCCGAGCGCGGTATCCGGCCCGGCCACGTCTGGCTGAGCCGACACCTGGTCTGGATGGCGGTGTTGCTCCCTTGGACCGTTCTGCTGCTGATCGTGATCCTGCTGGTTCTTGGTCCACCGGCAAGGGAGCCTCAACACGCGGTAATCATCTTGGGAATCTTGGGATACGGATTCGGACTGGCAATTCTGGCTTACGCGGGCGGGCAACTGTGCTCAATGTTTCTGCGGAGCGGCATTCTGGCCGGGTTCTTCAGCCTGGCCTTAAGCAGTCTGCTTTTCGGCTGGGCAGGGCTGATGTGGTTCTTGCAGGTGCCCTGGATCTGGTCGGTGCTGCCGATTCCGGCGGCCCTGTTGGCGGCGACGTGGCTGCGGACGCCGGGTTGGCTGCTGGAGCGAAACAGCTTGCGGGCCTGGCTGTGGCCCGCATTGGCGCTGTTTCTCCCCGGCACGGCCGTGCTCATCGCGGTGCCTGTGTATCGGGTCTACGAGATCCCCGCGGTCGATCCCGGCTTCTCGCCCGAGGAGTTTGCCCGGCCCGCCACTGCGGAAGAGCGGGAAACGTTCGAGATGTATCGCACGGCGGGATTGACGTACGTACCGATCAGCCCGCGGAAACTCCCTAGCGGTACCGATGAAGAGACCGCCCCGCCCGAGCCGGAGGCAGAACGCGCGGCCAGGGAGAAGGCGTGGATCGAGGCCAATGCAGAGGTGATTGCCTTGACGCTCAAGGCCAGCCGACGGCCGGCGTGCGACTTCTTCGACCCGCGCAGCGACCTTTCCAAGGCGGAAGTCCTATGGCGATGCCGCTCGCTGGGGAACCTGCTCATCGCCAGCGCCGCACAACTGGAGTCTGAAGGGAAACTCGACGCCGCCCTGGAGCGATACCTGGCCGCCATTCGGGTCTCGTTGCACGTTCGCCACCGCGGAGGTTGGCAGGGAGCGGATGCCGCCGATCGGTTTGAGAGAGAAGTCTACGACCATTTGACCTCATGGGCGGCAAAGCCGGGCCAGACGCCGCAACAGATCAAGGCCGCCATCCGCCAACTGGCCGACCTCACCCAGAATGTCCCCTCGCGGAGCGACGTGATCGAGTCGGAGTGTCTCTGGATACGGGGGCTCATGTCGGCGTACCCCGACACGCTGGCCCGGAAACTCGAATTCGGACGTAGCCCGCGTGTTTGGGCTGCCCTGACGGCACAATGGCTGCCGTGGGAACGCGCCCGGGCACTTCGCGTGCTGGATTTCGTCACCGCTCGCGAGTTGGAGTCGTTCTACCGGGTCGAAGCTACCGTTGCCCAAGGCAGGAGCTTCGTCTTGCCGGAGAAGGACCCGGAGTCATGGGCCATGATGAAGTTGACGCCCTTCATGGCGGCCTTCTACTTGGAGCAAAGCCGGCAGCAGGCACGTCAACTGGCCGCGATGGAGACCCACCGCCGCGCCGTGTGCTTGCTATTGGCCCTCCAGGCCTGGAAGATCGAGCACGGTGAGCTGCCGAAGACGCTCGATGAACTGGTGGGTCCGTACCTGGACCGCCTGCCGCTGGATCCCTACCCAGGTGAATCGTTCCGTTACTTTCCCGAAGGACTGCCGATTTCCATCACCTGGTTGCCCTGGAACGCGAGTGTGGTGCCTTGGAGCAGCAATAAACCGGAGGTGGTGAAAGCCGGCACGCCCTTCATTTGGAGTACCGGGCTGGCGGTGAGGGTGTCCGAGCCTGGCAAGACGGATTCTGATCGGTACCAGATCTCCACCGGCCGCAACACATGGCGCCAGCCGACCTCCGAGTACGACGTGTGGGCTTCGGGCTGGCCCTTTCTGCTGCCGTAGTCTCATCTCAGAAAGCCGTGATCTTACCGGGGGTGCCAGTGGCGGCGGGCACCGACGGGGCACCATGCGAAGCATGGTCACGTTGGCCTGCCGCTGCCGGGTCAGGGGCAGACGAGCTGCCCCTGGCACCCGTCAAACTCACTACCTCAGAGGGCCGGAATCGCCGCGGCTTGCCCGGAGCGCCTCAGTTTCCTATACTTGAAGGTGTTGCGGGAGGCGGCGACGTGTCCTCCCGAGGCGGCCGGCCTGTCGTCGGTCGGCCGGTTTCTTCCGGTTGGATCCCCACCAGGAGGCTGATCGATGGCGCGGCGGACCCCTGTTTTGTTGTTGGTGCTGGTTTTCTTGGGCAGCATCTTTGCCGCCGGCGCCGCGCCGGAAAAACCAGCGGAGAAGGTGCCGGAGAAAAAAGAGTCGCCGAAGCCGCCCGAGAAGAAAGAGGAGCCGAAGCCGCCCCAGGAAGACGACTACGAGCTGTACGCGATCCTGGTCGACGCCATCGACGAGGTTGAGCGCAACTACGTCAAGGAGATGGATCGGAGGGAGTTGATCGAGGCCGCCATCGAGGGCGTATTGGACAAGCTCGACCCCTATTCGGCCTATATCAATCCGAAACAAATCTCGGACTTCCGCGGCACGGTATACGGCGAGTTCGGCGGGATCGGCATCCAACTCGCGCCCGACCCCCGGCAGTTGACGATCTTCAGCCCGCTGGTCGGCACGCCCGCCTACCGCGCCGGGCTGCTGGCCGGCGACCGGATCGTGGAAATCGAGGGCCAGAGCACCGAGGGCATCAATATCGAAGAGGCCATCCGCCGGCTGAAGGGAAAGCCGGGCAGCAAGGTCAAGCTGGCCGTGATCCATCCCGGCAAGCACGAGAAGGTCGAAGTCACCCTCACCCGAGAGAACATCCACGTCGACACCGTGCTGGGCGATCGCCGCAAACCGGACGACTCCTGGGACTTCATGCTCATGCCGAAGGAGCACGTCGGCTACGTGCGGGTGACGGTGTTCACCCGCGATACCGCCGGCGAGCTGCGAACGGTCCTCAAACAACTGCGGACCGCCGAGATGCGCGGGCTGATCTTGGACCTGCGGTTCAATCCGGGCGGGCTCTTGAACTCGGCCATCGAAGTGAGCGACCTGTTCATCTCCGAGGGTCGCATCGTCAGCACCAAGGGCCGCAACACTCCCGAGCAGGCCTGGGACGCCAAGAAAGAAGGCACCTTCGAGGGCTTTCCGATGGTCGTGCTGGTCAACCGCTACAGCGCCAGCGCCAGCGAGATCGTGGCGGCCTGTCTGCAGGACCACCAGCGGGCGGCGATCGTGGGAGAGCGGACCTGGGGCAAAGGCAGCGTGCAGAACGTGATCGAACTGGAGGGCGGCAAGAGCCTCTTAAAGCTGACCACGGCCAGCTACCGCCGGCCCAACGGCAAAGACATCCACCGGTTCTTCGACAACAAGGACCAGCAGGAGTGGGGCGTGACGCCCGACAAGGGGTTCGAGCTGAAGCTCAGCGACGGGGGAATGGAGGAGCTGATACTGGACCGGCGGCAGCGCGACGTGGTGCACCCCAACCATGACCAGCCCGAGAAACCGCAGCAGCCGGGGCAACCCGAAGAAAACCCCGCCGCACCCGGAGGGAAGCCGGCCGGCGGCGACCAGCAGAAACCCAAGCCCGAAGAACGTCCCCCGCAGTCGGCCGACCCGCAAGCGGGTACCCCGGCGCCGAAAGACCGGCAGCAGGACGCCCAGCCCCACCAAGGCGCAGCGCAGGGATCAGAGAAACCGGCCTTCATCGACCGCCAGTTGCAGATGGCCGTCGATTACGTCGTCAAGGAGTTGGCGAAGGCGAAGTAGGATTTCAGATTTGGGATTTCAGATTTGGGATTTCAAGAGGTGGAAAACGGAAGATCCGGAGGTGCGCCAATCCCAAATCCCAAATCTGAAATCTGAAATCCCCCTTCCGCCTTCCGATGAAGATCCTCACGCTGGAGACGACCTGTGACGAGACGGCGGCGGCCGTGGTGACCGACCGGCTGGAGGTGCTCTCCTCGGTGGTGGCCTCGCAGGACGACCTGCACCGGCGGTTCGGCGGCGTCGTGCCCGAGATTGCCTCGCGGGCACACGTCCAGCGGATCTTGCCGGTGATCGACGAGGCGCTGCGGAAGGCCGGTCTGAAGCTGGCGGACCTGGACGCAGTGGCCGTGGCCAACACGCCCGGCCTGGCCGGGTCGCTTCTGGTCGGCCTGGTGGCGGCCAAGGCGCTGTGCGTGGCCGGGGAGATCCCGCTGGTGGCCGTCAACCACCTCCAGGCCCACATCTACGCCTGCCGATTGGCCAGCCGTGAGGAGGTCTTTCCCTGCGTGGGGCTGATCGTCAGCGGCGGCCACACCAGCCTGTATCGTTGCGGCGGACCGCTGGAGTTCGAGCTGCTGGGCTCGACGATCGACGATGCGGCGGGCGAGGCGTTCGACAAGGTGGCCGGCATGTTGGGGCTGCCGTATCCGGGCGGGCCGTCGCTCGAACGTGCCGCCCGCCGCGGCAACCCGCAGGCTTTCAGGTTTCCCCGGGCGTTTCTGAAAGACGAGGAGCGGTTGGATTTCAGTTTCAGCGGGCTGAAGACAGCGGTCCGCTACAGCATTGCCAGGCTGCTGGGGCAGCAAGAGCCGGGGCCTTCCGGCGGCCGGAAGGGGACAGTCCCATTTTCGCTGCGCGAGAATCGGGACAGTCCCCAAACAACTTCTCCCCAAGTAACTTCTCAGGTGGCCGACCTGGCGGCCAGTTTCCAGGAGGCGGTGGTCGACTGCCTGGTGGGCAAGGCGTTTGCAGCCCTGCGGCAAACGGGTCTGCCAACCCTTTGTGTAGGCGGCGGCGTGGCGGCCAACGCCCGGCTCCGGCAGCGGCTGGCCGAGCAAGCCGACAGGCAAGGCATCCGGCTGCACGTGGCCCCCATCGGTCTTTGCACCGACAACGCGGTGATGGGGGCGATTGCCGCCGAAAGGCTCAGAGCGGGCCTGATCGAGGACCTCGACCTGGACGTCTACCCGGGCGTGGTGCGAAAGCCGGGCTGAATGGAGACTGTAGCATCGCTATCGAGTCCGTGTGCCACGGCTGCGTCAGCCGTGTGCGAGAGGTTGCCGCAGTGACTAGCCTGCATTTCTCACCACAGTGTGCCACTGCTTGACGTAAGGCAAGCAGTGCTGCGCGGTTTCGCCCCGCACTGCTTCTGCGAAGCAGTGGCACACTGTGACTCAACGTGGGGCGTTGGTGAGAAATGCGCGCTAGCGGCATTCCCGGACACGGCTGACACAGCCGTGGCACACCGGGAACCCCTGTGCGAGGAGCTTACCCCAGAAATCGGGCGGCCGCGGGGATGAACCCCCTCGGCCGGCCCGTCCTGTTTGTCGCGGCACGATTAGAAGATGCCGCCGCCGCCACCGCCGCCGCCGAAGCCACCGATGCCGCCGCCGCCGAAGCCGCCGCCGCCGAAGCCGACACCGCCGGTTCCCCCCTGGCTTTGCCCGCTCTGACCCGTGGCGAAGTTGAACGTGTTCACCTCGCCAATGCCGGAGAACATCGGCATGGGACTGATGCGGACGTATCGCCGATCGGCGGAGACCACGGCCGTGGCGGACAACATGGCGCCTTCACTAATGGTCTGGATCACCGGCTGGTAACCCACCGCCCCGGCAAACTGGAACGGCACCGGCACGAACCCGGTGTTGGTGCCCTGGAGCTGCCGTGAGGCGTCCAGGCTGGCGGCCGCCCTCGGATCGACCGCGGCGGCAAGCTGCTGGGCGAGGATCTGGCGTCCGACGGCCATTTGTGCGCCTGCCGCGTTAGCGACCTGTTGCTGCTGGAGGCTCTCCGTCCGCCGGCCGTCTTTCAGGTCGAAGGCGACCAGCGCCTGGCCGTCTTGCAGCGACACCCACTTACGGACGCAGCGCTGGTTCTCGCTGCGATAGTGGGCGTAGACCTCGACCTTGACCTTCCCGCCCGTCACTTTACCCCACACCCGCCGCAGCAGGACGCGGTAAGAGCCCGAGAATCCCTTCGGGCAAACGTAGACCTCCTGATAGCCTTGGGTGCTGTCCTGGCCGAGACGCGAGAACGTGTCGCCGAGCATCACGCCGCCGGCCGTGCTGCGGGGGTTGCGCAGGGAGCAGACGGTCCCGGAGGGCTCCTCGACCAGCAGGTCCACGTCGGCGTCCCCATTCCAGGAAACCACCGCCACGCAGTCGCGGACCACGGCCTGGTCCAAGGCCGCCCGGAACTGCTTGGCCTCGTCGGTCCGCTTCTCTGCCTGGAGTTTCTCCAGGACGGAATTGGCGGCGCGCAGGCCGCTCTTCCAGACCTCTTCCTGGTCGTTCGTCCAGGCTTGGCCGAGGATCCCCAGCGTCGCCCATCGGATCCCCTCCAAATCGTCCAGCCGCTGGGCCGCCTTCAGCCCGTGCACGTACGGTTCGGGCCAAAGCGGTTGCAGCCGGGAAACCTGGCGAAAGATCTGCAGGGCACGGCTGCTGAGCGTCCGGTCGGCGTCGCCTTGGCCCAGCCGCGCCAGGTAGACGCCGACGTACATCAGGTCGGCCGGGGTATCGGCAAAATCGACCGCCGACATCACCACCCGCTCGATCTCCTCGCTGGGCCGTCCCTGGGCCTGCATGATCACCGCCAGCACTTCATACATCCAGGGCTGCGGCTGACCATGCCGCAGGGCGGCCTGAATCAGGGCGACCACGTGGGCGAACTGGACCTTCTCCTTGAGCTTCGTATCGCTTCGCAACCGGCGAACGGCGTCGCGGACCGCAGCGGGGGTCGGCTGGTGGGCGGAAAAATACTCCTCCCAGACCGTCTCCGGATCGGCGTCGGGCCGGATCTCCACTTGGATCTTATCGGGGCTCTCTACGGCGGAGGGAGCCTTGACGTCCTTGGCCGAGGCCTTCAGATCGTCCTCGACCGAGAAGGCCTGGAACCCGCCCTGGGGCACTCGGGGCAGGATCTCCCTGGGCAAATTAAACATCCCGCCGCCCATGCCGCCCATGCCACCCATGCCGCCCATTCCCATGCCGCCCATCCCACCCCCCATGCCGCCCATCCCCATGCCGCCCATCCCCATGCCGCCCATCCCCATGCCGCCCATCCCCATGCCGCCCATCCCCATCATGCCCATGCCGCCCATGCCCATCATGTTGTTGCTGATCGGCAGCACCAGGTCGGCCACCGGGTAGACCTTGGTCGTCAGCTTGGTCTCGGCCTGCTCGGGAGTGGTGATCAGCAGCACTTCGTCCTCGATCACGTAGGTCAGGTCCAGGTCGCGGAGCGTCAACTTCAAGGCCGAGCGGAGCGTGATCCCCTTGAGGCTCTTGGTGATCGGGAGGATCGACGGGTCAAGCCCCACGTCGCCTAGCGACTTCCTGTCGACCTGGATCTCGATCTTGTGCAAGTCCTTCAAGTAGTCGATCACGTCGTTCAACGGCGTCTCGACGAACTCCAACTGGGTGGGCTTCTTCAGCTCCTGCTCGATCTTCTTCTCCGCATCTCCCGGGCGGGCCAAGGTCATCGACCTGTATTGCTCGATCCGCCGATTCGACAACTCCTGCCAGACCTCGGCCGCAGGGTAAATAATCGGCGGCTCGTCGGGTGTTGGAATGTGGGCCCGCTCTGCCTGGGCCAGCGTGTCCACCACGCCCATCTGACGCGCCTGCCGCAACGCCATCGACTCGGCATTGTATCCGATCGCGCGGGACTGGAGGGCGGCCAACAGGGGTACGGGGTTATCGGGGTCCAACTGCCGGGCTGCGCCGGCCGCCTCTTTCTCGGCCTTTTCGTACTGGCCCTCCCGCATCAGGGAATCGAATCGTTCCATCAACTGCCTGATTTTCTGCTCCCTCCGCAGCAGATTGTCGGCGGTCAGCATCCGCTCGCTGGCCATGGCGTCCCGCTCTTGTCGCTCCCGGCGGCGCTGCTCCATCTCGACCGTCCGCCGGCTGGCCTCCCGCAACGCGCCCTGAATCAGGTTGGTCAACTGGCCGCGGACCTCGGGGTCCAGCTCGGCAGTCCGGCTGACCTTGTCCAAGGCCAGCTTGAGATCCTGCCCGGCCCGCTCCGGGTCGGTATCCATCAGGCCGCGGGCCTGGTTGATCGCATTGTTCACGTCGGTCTGGATGACCGTCTTGATGAGCCTCTCTTCCTCCGCGAAGGCCCTCGTCAGGGCCCCGCCGCCGGCCAAAGGCTCCGGCGCGGCACCGATCAAGTTCAACCCGTCGCCGCCCGCGGGCGCAGGCCCGGCGGCCACGGCCGGCGGACGTTCACCAGCCGGTGGGGCGGCGGCCGGCGGTTGGCCACCTCCGCGGCGCTTGGCCAACGCCCCTTTGACGGCCAACACTTCCAGGTTGCCCGGATCCTCCCGCAACGCCTCGCCGGCCAACTTCTCGGCCTGGTCGAGGTTCCCGGAAGCCAATGCCTGGCGGGCGAGGTGAGCCAGACTCTGCACGCCCATTCCGACTACCTCTCGGGCGTCCTTGAGGCTCGCCGAGCCACGCAATGGGAGGCTGACGCCGCCGTCCAGGGCGGCCTGCCCCACCAACTCCGCGAGATAACCCGAGTCCTCATCAGAAGCGCCCGGCTGGATATTCCAAGACAGGTCACGAGCCCCACCGGGGTCAGCGGCCGACATCTGGATCGTAAACGGCCCCTGCCCCGCATACTTGCCGATCACCACGGTGTCGCGGTCGGACCGCAGAGGTGGAGTTCGCTTGGGGTAAACGGTGAATCCGGCGGGCCAGTTGACGGGGCCCGAGGGCCAGACGACGGTGGCATCGGCCGCCGCCGCCAGATCGCGTCCGGCCTGCTCGCTCTTTGCAATCATCTGCCCGCCCGTCTGCCCGGCCAACGCGCCGAGGAGTTGCAGGTCCGGCCGCGGACCAACGACGTAACTGTTGACGGGGATTCGGGCATCGGCCAGCCTCGTCACCAGCTTCTCAAACTGTTCGATGCCTACCAGGTTGGCGCGGCTGGTGCCCTCGCCAATGTAAATCACCGCGCGAGGATTCTTCGCACCGTCCCCAAAGCTGTCAGCCGCGGTCGTCAATGCCTTTCCCATGTCGCCCGCACCGAGCGGAGTGCGGCGATCGAGCTTCTTGAGCGCCTCTGCCGTTTCGTTACTGGCGGGCTGCGCGAAACCTGCGGTCAACGGAATCGCGTTCACGTCGACTGCGACCAAGCGGACCCGGTCGTTCGGCGACAGGCTCGCCAACGTCCCCTTCAAGGTGGCCAGCGCTTCGGCCCGGTACGGCCCAACCTGGCTGGCCGAGGTGTCGAACAACACCACGACGTCGCGCGGGCCCACCACGGGCGCCACGCCATCCGGCTTCAGACTCAGCGCGAAATAATTCGAGCCATCGGGATGGGAGAAACGATCGAAGCGAGCTGCCTCAGGGCTCGGCTTCGCACCCGCAGCACAAGTGGCCCCCAGGGCCACGGCCACGATTGCCAACGGCAACCTGGCCAGTCGGACGAGAGGTTGGGTAGACATGCGCACGGTCTCCTACACGTAACAGGAGCGCGGGCCTTCCAGAGGGCCGTGTTCCGGAGCGGCCCCCCGAGCACGCAGAGATTCCCTAAGGAAAGTAGCTATCAGCCGTCTAGGCTCATTCTACCCAATGGTTCGGGGTTTTGCCAATTGAAAATCAGCCTTTCGACGGAAATTGTCCCCTCCGGGGAGTTCCCCCCGAGAGGGATCCGAAATCCATGCCCGCCCCGTGCCCCGACGCAAGAAGCAAAGCGGCCCGGGCGGCACGGGCCGCCTGGGCCACAAGTCATTGGCAGTTAGTAAGTTGCGACAGGGCGGCGGGCCCTAGGCGTATCCCGCCGCCCACCCTCGCGGGCATTCAGTTGACGTGCCCGTCCCAGCGGTTACCTACGGCCCAGGGCTTACCCCCCAGACCGGATATCTGCCGTGACAGGCCGTGGCATGCGTCGCCCAGTTCCTCCAGCGACCGCGACGCCCAGGAGACGATCACGCCCCAAACGGCACCCTCCGCCGTCGTGCCGTCGTGCCGATCGCTCCCTCCGCCGGGCGTCTCCGGCAAGGTGTCGTTCCCGTCGTAGCCCTTGGATCCGTAGGGCTGACACGGATCGACGTACTCGCTGTCGGCCGGTGCGCCGCTCTGCGTTTCCGTTTCCTGGACCTCGCCAGACTCGGCCTCCTGGCCTTCGTCGTAGCCTTCATCGTAGCCTTCGTCGTAGCCTTCATCGTAGCCTTCATCGTATCCGTAATCGTCGTCGGCCTGGTCCTCGGACGTATTGCCCACCTCGTCGTCTGCCTGCTCGCTCAGACCCTCCGCGTATCCGTACTTCTCTGCGGGATCCGAGTACTCGTATTCGTACGTGTACTCTTCTTCGTCCTCGGTGTAGGCGTTCTCCTGCTCGGGATAGGCCTCACTGTATCCTTGGTATCCCGAATCGGACTCGCCCTTCTCCGCGTTCTGAGAGTCGGACGCGCCCGGTTCGTACGAAGAATGCGACTCACCCGCCTCCTCGGATTCGGAGTCATGCCCGGCTGACTCGGACCGGCGGTCGCTCTGGTGGGCGTCGTCATCGTTAGTGTCGGTGTTTTCGGCGGCCACAGGGCCCTCGCTCACGTAGCTATCCGCGTGGCGGTTATCGGAGTCGGACTCGGGGTCGCCGTGTTGATAGGTGTAGTCCTCGTTGGTGCTCGTTCCCTCGGTGACCTGCGCCTTGTCGCCGCTGTTTTCCTGCGGGCACGAATACTGCACGTCGCTCTGCTGGCAGTGTCCGTAAGTCTGCTCGACGTCTCCGCTGGTCTCTGCGGGGTGTCCCTCAGCCGCATCATCGCCGCCGGACCGGGGCTGATCTTCCTCGGCATTGGCAACGGGGGTAGCGCGCTGGTTGACCGCGTCGGACTCCCCGCCGGCGGAGATGGATGGCTCCTGGCCATCAGTGGAATTATCCTCACGCGAATCTGAAATGGTCTGGCAATCGCTTGTCCCTTTGTCAGTGTCCCCTAGGGATGATTGTTCGGGGCCGAGGTCGGCGGCCACCCCTATCTGGCCGTCGGCGGGCCCAAGAGCGATCACCGCCGCGGCAAAAATGGCCAGCAGCAGTGAGAGTGCAACGTGAGAGCACCTCATGACTCCAATGTCCTCCCGGGAAAACCCGATCTGAGTGAGTGAGAAAGTAACTCTTCCGTAACGCGCGCCGTCGCTAAGCACGCGGTGATTCGATAAGGGTATCGGAGAGCAAAGTTTGGGATCATTAGGCAATACACATGCTCTCGGCAATATGGCGAGCTTTGAGGTTTTAACTAACTGCCGTGCTTAAAATGGTCCTGCTAGACTTACGGGGACGTTGGTGCGATTCCGGCTTCGGCGTGTGTCAAATGAAACGGTAATCACCCCTGGTCGCGATAATCTGGGAAATATGCGGAGACTTTGATGAAGAGACGGCCGCCTCCTGAGAACCCATCCAACTGGACCGCCGACAGCGACCAGAATGGAGAATACGCAGGCAACAGGCCATACCAGTCCCCGCCAACACGCCCATATCTCGCCGTCATTTCGTGTTCTCCAATCTGCTTCGCTGACTCCCGCTCCCCAATCCATCGATTCCGGCCTTTGTCCCGCGTGGCAGGCTAGTTATACTTTCGGGGTATCTGGCCGCGGTGCGGTGGTCTCCGGCGGTCGGAACCGTCGGCGTTGATCGTAACCTTGCCAACTGGTGGCATTGCTAGCAGCCGACACTGAGCGAATTCCTCGCAATTTGGGCCTCTGGAGAAGGTGTGTGGTGCTAGCACTTGGCAACCTTACGATCAAGGCCGAACCGTCAACTCGCGACTACCCTCAACTGCCCTGAATCCCTATGTTTCCGGCACCCTGGCACCCTTGGATCAGCCTGGCGGTCACGGCGGCGGTATTTCTTGCGATGTGGCGGCGCGGCGTGCCGACCGACCTGCTCTTTTTGGGGTGCCTGGTGGTGCTCACTATCTGCGGGGTGATTGACACTGAAGAGGCCCTGGCGGGCTTTGCCAACCCGGCAGTAATCACGGTTGGCGCGATGTTCGTGATCGCCGCGGGACTCCACTCAACCGGCGTCTTGGACCGCGTGGGCCATCAGCTCCTCGGGACGGCGCGGTCCGTCCAGGCGGCCTTGGCTCGGTTGGCCGTGATCTTGACAACTGTTTCCGCCTTTCTTAACAACACCGCCGTGGTGGCCATGTTCGTCCCGGTGGTGCTCGACTGGTGTCGCCGGCGCGGAGTTTCTCCCTCGCGGCTGCTGATCCCGGTCAGTTATCTGACGATTCTAGGCGGCACCTGTACACTGGTCGGCACCAGCACAAATATCATCGGCCACGGCCTGCTGACAGGCGCCTACATCGAGGAGCAACACCGGACCGACGATGGCCAACCCCGATACGTACCGGCGTTTCACAGGCAGTTGCGCGGCATGAGTTTTTGGGAGGTCGGCCAGGTCGGCTTGCCGTGTGCGGTGATTGGCGGGTTGTATTTCTGTTTGCTCGGACACCGTTTCCTGCCCAACCGCACTGAATTGATTGAGCAACTCGATGAACACCGCCGCGAGTACCTGGTGGAAATGCTGGTGCAGCCGGAGTGTCATCTGATCGGCAAGACGGTGGAACAGGCTGGCCTGCGGCACCTGCGGGGGCTGTTCCTGGTGGAAATCGACCGCGAAGAGGAAGTCATCACACCGGTCACGCCCAACGACACGATTCGGGCCGGCGACCGCCTGGTTTTCACCGGGGTGGTGACGACGATTGTCGACCTGGAACAGATCCCCGGGCTGGTGCCGGCGGCCGACCTGAGCTACGAAATCCATCCGCAGGCGAGGCAGTTGCGTCACCTCTCCGAAGCGGTGCTCTCCAAGTCGTCTCCTTTGATCGGGCGGACGGTTCGCGAGGCGGATTTCCGTCAGCGGTACAACGCGGCGGTCGTGGCCGTGCATCGCAGCGGGGCCCGGCTTCCCAGCAAGATCGGCGAGATCGTGCTGGAGGCTGGTGACACCCTGATCCTGCAAACCCGCACCGAGTTCACCAGCCGGTTCCGCCACAGCCCCGACTTCTACCTGGTCGCCGCGGTGGAAGGCTCCCAGCCGAAGCGCCACGACCGGGCCCGCCTGGCGGTGGTTCTGATGGGGGCCTTGATCCTGTGGCTGGCGGCCGGCAGCCTGGCCGGCAACGAAACGGGAGAAGGCGGCTTCCTGGCAGGCGTGACGTCCCCGGCAGTGGCGGCGGTCGCAATCGCGGGCCTGATGGTCGTGGGCCGGTGCCTGCCGATTGGTGAGGCCCGCGCCGTGATCGACTTGCAGGTCTTGGTGACCATCGCGGCGTCCCTGGGGTTGGGCAAGGCACTGGACAAGAGCGGTGCCGCCGAGTGGCTGGCCGGGCTGCTGGTCGGCGTCAGCGCGAACTCTCCGCGAGCCATCTACCCCTGGGTCCTCTTGGGGGCGCTGTATGTGCTGACGGTGGTTTTTACCGAGGCGCTGAGCAATAACGCGGTGGCAGCGATGTTGTTTCCCATCGCGGTAGCGACGGCCGCCGCCGCCCAGCCCACCCTCAACCCGCGCCCCTTCGTGATGGCGGTCATCCTGGGGGCCTCGTTCGGCTTTCTCACGCCGATTGGCTACCAGACGAACCTGATGGTGATGGGACCCGGCGGATACCAGCCGCGGGACTACCTGCGGGCGGGCTGGCCGCTCGCCCTGTTGATGGGGGCCACGGTCGTGGCGCTGATCCCGTTTTGGTGGCCGTTCGAGTTGGCCGCCGGGCTCTGATCTCGCCCCGCCCGCCCCAGTTGCGTATGATTGGCAGTATCCGGAATGTCTGAGGCCGGGAGGTTCCTGCCATGAAGAAGACCTTGTTGCTCTGCACCGTGTCCGCCGTTTTGGGGGCCCTGGTGGCTGTGGCCCTCTACGATCCCCCGCAGACCGAACCGAGAACCATTGCCCAGGAGGCCGACCAGCAGTCGCCGCTGCGGATCTCGATCGGCCAGCCGGCGCCCGTCCCGCCGCCGCTGCGAGCCGACACACCCGAGGACCAGGAGTTAACGCCCGAGGAACGCGTCAACGTCAGCGTCTACGAAAGGGCCAATCGCAGCGCGGTCAACATCATGACCGAGAGCGTCCAGGTCGATCGGTGGTTGCCGCTGGAGCGCATCTCGGAGGGTGAGGGCAGCGGCACGGTGATCGACCAAGAAGGACACATCCTCACCAATCTGCACGTCGTCGGCGACGCCCGCGAGATCCAGGTCACCCTCTACAACGGCAAGACCTATAACGCCCGGATCGTCGGCCAAGACCCCGATAGCGACGTGGCGGTGCTGAAGATCGACGCCCCCGCCGAGGTCCTGCACCCGGTCGCCTTCGGTAGTTCCACCGCGTTAAAGGTCGGCCAGCGGGTCTACGCCATCGGCAACCCCTTCGGGTTGGAACGGACCCTTTCGACGGGCATCATCTCCAGCCTTAACCGCTCCTTGCCCAGACGCGGCCGCGGCGGCACGATCAAGTCGATCATCCAGATCGACGCCGCGATCAACCCGGGCAGCTCGGGCGGGCCGCTGCTGGACAGCCGCGGACGGATGATCGGCATGAATACGGCCATCGCCAGCAAGACCGGCGAGAGCGCCGGGGTGGGCTTCGCCATCCCCATCAACACCATCGCCCGCGTGGTCCCCCAACTAATCCAAAACGGCCGTGTCCGCCGCGCCAGCATCGGGATCACCCGCGTTTATCCGGCCGAGCAGGGGGTGCGGGTCCTCACCTTGACCCAGAATGGGGCCGCGGAGAAGGCCGGCTTGCGAGGCGCAAAAATCACCAGTCAACGCAAGCGCGAAGGCATCATGACCTACAATTACACCCAGATTGACCGCTTCGCCGGCGACGTGATCGTGGGCGTCGACAACCAGCCCGTCCGCACCGTCGACGACCTGTTGACCGTCATCGAGAGCAAGCAGCCGGGCGACGAAGTGGCCGTCACCGTGATCCGCGAGGGCAGGCAACAGCGTGTGCCGGTGCGGCTGCAAACGGAGGAGTAGCGGCCGCGGGTCGGACGATTGACAGTCCATTGAGACCCATCGACGTATAGCATCACTACGTTGCTTAGCCAGTAGTTTCCAGCACTTCACGCAGCCCGAGTGGTGGGCTGGCCGCAGTAGAATTTGGTTTGGGGAGGTTTTTGCAGGTCATCCACGGCGGCC
>Ga0315277_10000935_pt1 | contig 43858 bp, 37 predicted proteins | sample YL17G05_15_MG_FD_203695 | JGI IMG/M metagenome (GOLD analysis project Ga0315277, IMG submission 203695) | Sediment microbial communities from Yellowstone Lake, YNP, Wyoming, USA - YL17G05_15 | ecosystem: Environmental > Aquatic > Freshwater > Lake > Sediment | place: USA: Wyoming | collected... | reverse complement strand
TTAGCGCCTCCGTGGAAGCGTCTGTCCATGTTTGAAGCGATCAAGGAGTACACCGGTAAGGATCTCCGCGGTAAACCGGAAGATCAGTTGCGCCCGATAGCGAAAGACCTCCATGTCGACATCGATACCGTCAGGGGAACCGGTCCCATGATCGATGAAATATTCAGCCAGCTCGTCGAACCCCGTCTGATCCAGCCGACTTTCATTACCGACTATCCGCTCGAGATGTCGCCTCTTGCAAAGAAACACCGGCATCAACCGGATTTGGTCGAACGATTTGAAGTAATCATAGGGGGTCATGAAATCTGCAATGCTTTCAGCGAACTAAATGATCCGATTGATCAGCGGCAACGATTCGTAGAACAGATGAATCTCCGCGCGAAGGGAAACGAGGAGGCACAGGTGCTCGACGAGGATTTTCTGAAGGCGTTGGAGTACGGCATGCCGCCGACGGCAGGTCTCGGAATCGGTATCGACCGGCTGGTTATGCTGTTAACGAATCGTGATTCCATCCGAGATGTCATCTTTTTCCCACAAATGAAACCTGAACGGTAAGTATGCGCCAATCGTTTTTTTGTTTTCTCATTTTTGCACTGTTCACGGGAGGATTTCCGCTCTATGGGGGAACTGACGGAATTCTTGAAGGCAGAGTCATAAGTAAAGAAACACGCGAGCCGCTGATAGGAGTGACCGTAATCGTCGTGGGCACATCCATCGGGGCTGCAACGGGTATTGACGGAAATTTCCGGATTAATAACCTCGATGCCGGAACGTATGATGTAAGGATCTCAAATGTTGGATTTCAACCGATGGTATACAAATCGGTCGTCGTTCGAATTGGTATCAAGACGAGAATTACCGTCGAGTTAGTCCCATCGCTCGTTGAGTTAAGCGAGGTTGAAGTGATGGCAGAACGTCCGTTGATTGAAAAGGATGTTACGAGCACGAATTACTCCATAGGCCAGAGCCAGGTCGATCGCCTTCCCATACGCAGCGTTCAGGAAATCATCACGCTTTTCCCGGGTGTTACGGCGGAAGGGAATGTCCGCGGCGGAAAATCGACCGAGGTTGTTTACCTCGTTGACGGCCTCCCGCTTCAGGATGTCGTCGGAGGTGGTGTCGGCAGTTCCCTGCCGAAGAGTTCGATCACTGAATTTTCCATTCAGTCGGGTGGTTTTGACGCGGAATACGGAAATGCCCTGTCGGGTGTCATCAACATCATCACACGCCGGGGGAGCAACAGACACTCGCTTGTCGTCCGCATGGAAAAAGATAACTGGCTCGCCGGCGGATGGAACAGACAGCACAATAAATCGACGGAGGTCGAGTGGACGCTCTCCGGCCCTCTACTGCGTGATAAACTTCATTACTTCACAGCCAATACAGTTCAGTTCAACGATACCCGGTGGTGGCAGGATTTAAACAATTTTTTCAAATCACCGACGTACCGCGATATCAGCGGCTTCGGGAAATTCGATTACAACCTCTCTTCGAAAATCCATCTCACCGCTCAGAGTGTTTACTCCGTCCGGTCATGGAGAGATTACGAATACAGCTGGCGGTTCAACCTCGATGGACTTCCTCCGCGTGAACGTCAATCGTTCCGCACCACGGGCACGATTTCTCACACGTTGTCGAACAAACTTCATTACTCCGTCAGCCTCAGTCACTACTACCTGCATTCGTTGATCGGCGATAATAAGGAAGGGCTTGATTTAACCCCGTACGAATACGATTTCTTCCTTGAGTACATCGTCGCGGGGAATCGGGCATGGTGGTCCGACACGAAACAATATATCTACACGGCAAAAGGGGATATCGTATACCAATCGAATCCCAATAATGTTATGAAACTCGGAGTGGAGTTAAACCAGTACGACATATTTTCTGATGTGGTAAAGTATGAGCCGCAGAAGACATACTTCGGAAAGGTAATGCCGGACGAACCCCTGTTGAATTTCAGCTCAATATATCACTATTATCCGCGTACAGGAAGCGCGTACATCCAGGATAAGCTCGAAGTGGAGAGGGATGGGGCGGTGGTAAACCTCGGCTTTAGGTGGGATTTTTTGGATCCCCGCAGTGAACGACCTGTGGTCGAGTACGTCCAACCCGATACCATCACGGGTGAGTACCAGTCGCAGGTAACGCGATTCGCGAAAGCTTCTCTGAAACAGCAAATCAGTCCGAGAATGGGACTCTCATTCCCGCTTATGTGGGATATGCTGCTGGTGATGAATTACGGTCACTACTTTCAGTTTCCTCTGTTTGATTACCTTTATTCGGGAATTAATCCCCAGCAATTGCGGAGCGGTGTGAGCGTCCTTGTCGGAAATCCTGATTTAAAACCGGAACGCACGCACGCATGGGAGATCGGATTGAAGTACGGGCTTGATGAAAAGACGCTCCTCAGCGTGACATATTTCAAAAAGGAGTTCATTGATCAGATCGATTCCAAGACATTCCTTCCATCGAAAGCGCGTGCAGCCGGCGACTATGGATTTGCGGAATACATCAATAATGCCTACGCGAATGCCGAAGGTCTGGAGTTTGTTATTTCCCGTAATCGCGATGAGAGATTGTCCGGATCAATCTCGTATTCTCTCATGCAAACCGAAGGAGTGAGCGATTATGTGAATCAGGGGCTCAACCTCCATCAGTGGGGATTTCCGGTCCTCAATGAACCCTATCCGTTGAGCTGGGATCAGCTCCACACCGTGAAGTTGGCAATCGATGCACTCCTTCCGTACGATATCGTTTTTAATTTAATCTGGTCATTCAACACGGGGAGACCCTACACGTATTTTCCGACCAAGGACGGTTACACTGCCGAAGACACGACACAGCAGTTCATCCCTAACAATGCCCGATTACCGAGCAATTCCCTCATGAACGTAAAGGTATCCAGAAGATTTACTATCGGAGATTTTTCGGCAATACAAGTATACGGAGATGTCAGAAATCTTTTCAACGTGAAAAATGCCCGCTGGGCCGATGCCAACGGTCAGATTGGCGGCCAGCTCGCAGATCCTTCAGCATATTATGACCCGCGAAGATTTTCTATAGGAGTCCGTTATGAAATGTAATATTTTTTTTCGCAATGCGCTCCTGCCGACTGCAATCCTTTGCACAGCATTGCTCTCTCTAACCTGCAGCGAAGCTTTACCGGTATATGAAGCGCCTGCGAATGTCATGGCTCTTGAGGTGATCAAAGTGGAACAACTCAACGATCATGTCGCTCCTCCCCATCGACCGTCCGTCCATATCGTGATTGTCGGGGAAAATATTTTTGATGAAGTATTTTACGACAGCGTTAATATCCGTGGAGCGATCAGAATCTGGTGGAAACGGAAGCCGACGCGGTACCGTACTATATACCTCACGGAGAAAAACATGACAGACAGAAGCCTGATACGAAATAACCGTATGATGCTCCTACCGGGTCAGAGATTCTCTCTGGAAGCTTACTGGGATCTCAAAAGCGACAATGGCATGTCCCTTCTTTCCGAGATGGATTTTTCATATGCAATGCGTCGGTACTGTGACTTTAACGTCATCTGTGCCAATCCGGAAGATTTCGTGATTGAGGTATCATTGAACGTATTTGACCGTCTGGGATATGTATCAGCCACACCAAAGGAATTCAAATATATCGGAAGAGCATGCGTGTGCGCGGCCTATCCGCCCTGCAATCTCGGCGGCGAATGTTAATACAGAGGGAGATCATTAATAGTCTTCCTCAGCAAGACGCTAAACTGAATTGAATGTGAGAGGATGTTCCCCCCGTTTGTATCTTCTCATTCTAGTCTCTCATCAGTCCTCTATAGTCTGAATTATGGGATATGGATGGTCGGCGGTTTTTTTCGAAAAAAGCGGGCATCAATGCTTATGATTTGTCATGGAGCTGACCTTTCATTTTTCTGTGGAAGGATTTCCTGCACGATCGGGGTCGGGGTTCCATGTCTTTTCTGAAGAAAATCAGTGTCATCATACCGACCCTGCAGGAGGAAAAGGTCCTGATTGCTACACTCGAACAATTCACGCAAGCTCTGCGCAAAGATTTCAGCGTGGAAATCATTGTCAGTGACGGCGGCAGCACGGATCGTACTGTTGAGATTGCACGGAAGTATGCAGATTCAGTGGTGGAACACACTTCCGCATCAAAACAGAATATTTCTCAGGGAAGAAACAGAGGCGCAGATGCCGCGCAGGGTGGGATCCTTATTTTTCTTAATGCCGACGTCATGATCGAAGAGCCGGAGAAGTTTTTTTCAACCGTTCTGAGGGTCATGGAAAATAGAGCAGTAAGCGGTGTAACCTGCAACGTCAATATCTATCCGGAAGAGGAGCGGTTTTTTGATTGGGTATTCCACAATTTCTATAACGGTTACTTCTGGTTGCTGAACATGACCGGACTCGGAATGGGGAGGGGGGAATGTCATGTGGTTCACAGTGATGTCTTCCGTGCTATGGGAGGGTATAATAAGGATATTACGGCAGGCGAGGATTTTGAATTTTTTCTGCGTCTGCAGAAAAATGGGAAAATCATTTTTATGCGGACACTGACTGTCTTTGAATCGCCCCGACGGTTTCGGAAGTACGGTTATTTATGGGTAAGCCTCCTCTGGTTTCTGAACGCCATAAGCGTTTTATTCTTTCGGAAATCAATCATGGATCAGTGGAAACCGGTCCGGTGATGAAGTTGTTGTAGTATTTGACTTTGAGGCTGTTTTTAAATATACTTTTAATAGAAAGTAGTTTTTACAAGGGACAATCATGAAGAAGCGATTTTCAACCACGACCGTAAGCATACTCATCGTTCTCGCACTCCTCATCGGAATGCAGCTGAACAAACTCATTTCCGGTGACAGTATATTCGAACAATTGACGAAATTTAAGGAAGTACTGAGTTACACCGAGAAGTTTTACGTTGATGAAGTTGACACGCCTAAACTGGTCGAATCGGCTATCAACGGACTTCTTGCCGAGCTTGACCCGCATTCGGTCTATATTCCATCGTCTCAGATATCGCGTGTTACCGAAGAATTTCAGGGGAGTTTTGAAGGGATTGGAGTTGAATTTGAGGTTTTAAATGATACTCTCCTCGTTGTAGCACCGATCCCCGGAGGTCCGAGTGAAGCTCTCGGAATACTCGCAGGCGATAAGATTGTCAAGATCAATGATACGTCGTCCGTCAGCATCAAACGTGAGGATGTCCCGAAAAAGCTGAGGGGTCCGAAGGGAACGCACGTGAAGGTCTCCATTTTCCGTGCCGGTGAGAAAGATATACTCGATTTCGATATCACGCGCGATAAAATTCCTCTCTTTAGCGTCGATGTTTCATACATGCTCACAAAAGAGGTGGGGTATATCAGCGTCAATCGGTACTCTGCAACCACTCATTCGGAGTTTGTTGAAGCGCTTACGAAACTGCAGGCGCAGGGGGCGAAGAAACTGGTTCTCGACCTGCGTAACAATCCGGGCGGGTACCTCGATCAGGCATTCAAGATGGCGAATGAACTCCTCCCCGGGGGAAAGGAAATTGTTTACACAAAAGCGCGTCGGACGGAATTTAATGAAGACTATATGAGCACGGGAGATGGAAAGTGCACCGATCTTCCGCTCATCATTTTGGTGAATACCGGTTCGGCATCGGCGAGTGAGATCGTCGCCGGTGCGGTGCAGGACTGGGACAGAGGATTGATTGTTGGCGAAACGACATTTGGCAAGGGGTTGGTCCAGCGGCAGTTCGACCTTCCCGACAAGTCTGCATTCCGACTCACCATTGCGAAGTACTATACACCGTCCGGCAGACTCATCCAACGACCTTATGGCACAGATCCGATGGAGTACAGGCGGGCAGCCTACAACCGTGAGGAGGAGGAAGGTGAAAATATTCAGCACGAAGAAGAAAAAGACTCGACGAGGCCCGTATTCCGGACAGCTTCGGGCCGGCCTGTTTACGGCGGCGGTGGTATTACTCCCGACTACATTGTCAAAAGCGACCGCGCTTCATCGTTCTACGTTCAGCTTCTCAGCCGTGGTGTCTTCCGTGAGTACTCAATACGGTATGCAGATCAGCATGACAAGCAGGTTAGGGATCAGTACAGCAACCTCGAATTGTACAGGCTGAATTTTGAGACGATCGACCAGATGATGAAAGAATTCGAATCACTCGCTTCAACAAAGGGTATTGTAATGGATACGGTCCAGTACGAAAAGGACAGGGCATTCATTAAAATGAGGATCAAGGCTGAGATCGCACGGATTTTATGGGGTTCGGAAGGGTGGTATTCCGTCATGCGCGCTGATGACAATGTGCTTCAGAAAGCGCTCACACTCTTCCCCGAAGCGGAAAAAATCGCAGGTCTGTAAAGCGTAGAAGACATGCTCCGTTCATTCGTATCACAGGTGTTGTATACCGGCATCCTTCATATGATCTGGTCCGGTATCTTATTCATAGGGATCCTGCCGGCATTTGCCTCCCCGTCCCCCGTGCATTCTCTGCCTGCTGCGGATGATGACACACTGTTTCAGGTAGGAGAGGAGCTCACGTACAACGTTAGCTATATCGGTTTTGATATCGGCCGAATCAAAGTAAAACTTCTATCAAGGGAAGCAGACAGTACATCAAGTACTATCAGCGCGATTGCCTATATGGATTCGTACAAAGGCGTTCCGCTCGTCGACCTCCACTCCGTATTTGAGAGCAAGTTTAACGAAGCGGTGTTTTCCCAGTTCTTTCAGGCCCGTGATAAAGATGATGATCACTGGAAACTTTTCAAATATCGGTTCGATTATGTGAAGAGGGTAGTGATCGTCGAAGAAGGAATTTGGCAGAGTAATTCAATCGACCGGCGCGATACTATCGGGCTGGATACGTTATATCAGGACGGACTCTCACTCTTTTACTTTGCGAGAAAGCACGTCCGTAATAACGAGCAGTTACGGGTCCCGGTCTTCGTCAGTGAAAAGAAAGGTATGGCGGAAATCCACTTTACAGGTCAGCGGAAAAAAGAGAACATCGATGCGGTCGATTACCCGGTAGACGTCGTTTATTTCAGCGGGAGAGCCGGATTTATAGGCGTTTTTGGATTAACCGGCGGATTTGAGGGATGGTTCAGCAACGATGAGGCACGCGTACCCATCCTGGCGAAAATGAAGGTTATAATCGGAAACATCAGGATCGAACTAATGGAGTGGAAACGATCGGGATGGTCGCCGCCGAGATATTCTCAGGTGAAACAGTAAATTGTGGCATCCTCAGAGAGAACTTGAAATTTGCCTGATAAATTCATATTATCTCGGGACTTTTGTGAGATCGGCGGATTACCGCTTGTTGTACCATAGGGAAAGGTGTATATGCATTTGAAGTTCTGGGGGACGCGGGGATCGATATCGACACCCGGGAAAGGAACTGTCCGATATGGCGGCAACACACCCTGCACAGAATTGCGTCTTGCGAACAACGAACTGATCATTCTGGATGCAGGGACCGGAATAAGGAACCTCGGCGAGGCGCTAATGGAGCGCGGAGAATCTATTAATGCGTACATCCTCATTTCACATCCTCACTGGGATCACATTCAGGGTTTTCCTTTTTTCAAACCGGCGTTCATCACGGGAAATGAATTGACGGTTGTGGGCGGGGAGACGGAGAAAGTTTCTCTTCCCAAAATGATATCTGATCAGATGAATAAAGTTTACTTTCCGATTCAGCTCAATGAGTTAAAAGCCACAATCCGGTTCCGTCGGATCGGTGAGGAGGAGTTATCGGTTTTCGGCGCAACGGTAAAGACGATGTTTGTAAATCATCCTACATTCGCGCTCGGGTACCGTATAACGTCAGGAAACCGGTCGCTGGTGTATATCAGCGATAATGAGCCGTTCGACCGGCAGGTATCGTCGGCAATGGGGAATGTGGATAAAGTTGTCATCGAACGGTACTCTCACTTGAAGGGCGATCCCAATCAGTGTATCTTTGATTTCGTCAGGAACACCGACGTCCTAATTCACGATGCGACCTACACACCGGAGGAGTATGTGGATAGGGTAGGGTGGGGGCATTCACATTACCTGTTCACACTCAAAGTAGCTGCAGAGGGAAAGGTGAAGAAGCTTGTGCTCTTTCATCACGACCCCGCGCACGACGACGAGAAGGTGGATGATATCCTGAAGATGTGCAGGAAGGAAATCCGGAACCGTCGGTACAGGTTCGAATGTGTTGCCGCTGCGGAGGGGATGGAAATCGAAATTTGACCAATGCGTATACTTGACATAATAAAGAGCAGTTAGTATATTCAACAGTGTTGCAGTACACAATGGAGGAGTGTTCCGTCACATGGCGACAGGCAAGGTAAAGTGGTTCGATTCGAAGAAGGGGTATGGCTTCATCCTGCCGGAGGATGGTACGGATGATATCTTTGTCCATTTCTCTTCGATCAAATCTGATGAAGAGTTTAAAACGCTTAAGGAGGGGATGGAAGTGCAGTTTGAGGTTGCGGAAGGAAAGAAAGGGAAACAAGCCGTCAACGTTATGAAATTGTCATAACTCGCCCGGTACGATGATACCTGCTCATCCCGGGTGTTGAGTCAGGCAGGAGTTTCTGTAGCGGGATTTTTTACGGAAGAGAGAAGGTAATCGGACAATGGGTTTTGTCTTTAAAAGTTCGGATTTCAAAAAAATCGCACGAGTACTCGGGACCACGCCAAAACAGAAGAAAAACAACGTGCGGTTTGAACTGGAAGGAAATTCCTCTGCGCAGAGATTGTCGCTCGAAATTTACTCGAATCTCATCATTGGAAATCGTCGTGGAAATCTCGTAACCGTCTACACCCCCAGCTCGCACCTTCAGCTTCATTTCTGCTCCGGCTACGTCGTGAGTTCGATGCTGAGGGAGGTCACATTCATTGGAGAACATAACGGTAAATTGTCCGGACTAATCGTAGAGAAAGAGGGAGGGTGTTCACTCTACGCGAACGTCGATCGTCAGATTCTCTCCGGTGAGTTTACTCGGTTAGGCCCGGAAGTGATGTTGTCCGGTATCGCCCTCTCACTTTCGGAACCGCTTTTACCCCGGAAGTCTGTGAAGAAGAACCGTTAAATTCGATGATATCGGTCCGAGTATTCAATACACATCCCCAACATCGTATCAGCAGCCGGGGAACTCTTTTGGTTGCCCGTTCCGTTTTCAGGAGTGAAGATATTCGCTCCGCACTGGTAAATATAATTTTTATCAACGATGCCCGGATGATCCGGTTGAACGGCACATTTCTCAGTAAATGGCGGAGAACCGATGTTCTAAGCTTTCCGCTTAACACAGCAGGAGAGAATATTGAAGGAGAAGTGTACGTGGACATCGATCAGGCCCGGCGGCAGGCACGGGATTATAATGTTACATACAAAAACGAATACTCACGTCTTATTATCCACGGTCTTCTTCACCTCATCGGCTACCGGGACAATACTATCCGCCTGAGAAAGAACATGGCGCGTCGCGAGGACTCGATCCTTCTGGGCATCGTAAACCATCAGTATGTATTATAGTTCAGAAAATATCGGTTGATAATGGAAAAATCACTCATCATCGTTGAATCGCCCGCAAAGGCAAAAACAATTAATAAGTACCTCGGCAAGGAGTACGTTGTCCATGCTTCGGTCGGCCATATAAAGAATCTTCCGAAGAGCGACCTCGGCGTCGATATCGATACTGGCTACACGCCGACATTCGAGACGATCGAAGGAAAGGAAGAAATTATTAAAACCCTTCGTGCTGCCGCGGATAAAGCCAAGAAGATTTACATAGCCACTGACCCCGATCGTGAGGGAGAGGCAATTGCTGCCGACATTGCGGGGGAAATCAACGGCGTTAATGCCGAGATATACCGTGTTCTGTTCCATGAAATTACTGAGCATGGGGTCACTGAGGCGATGAAGAATCCCCGAAAAATTAACGATGATCTTGTCGCCTCCCAGAGAGCGCGACGGGTAATGGACAGGATTGTCGGCTATAAGGTGAGTCCTTTTGTATGGAAAACTCTGTTTTACGGCTTATCTGCAGGGCGCGTTCAATCTGTTGCCCTGCGGCTCATCTGCGAGAGGGAAGCTGAAATTACCGCCTTCAAAGTCACCGAGTACTGGTCGATTATCGGAGAATTTAAACCGAACATCAGCAATCCCTTCTTTGCAAAGCTATTCCGCATTGACAAGAAGGAACTGATCGTTCCATCCAGGGAAAACCTCTCGGAGGTGGAGCATAAGGGAACAACCGACAGGTACCTCTACATACGTTCTCAGAATGAAGCGGAAGAATACTGCGGTCGTATCAGGAACTGTACGTTCCGGATTGCTTCCGTCCAGAAACGCGAAATGAAGCGGAATCCGCTGCCGCCCTTCATCACGAGTACTCTCCAGCAGGAGGCGTCGAAAAAATTGCGGTTATCTGCGTCCAGAACAATGAAACTCGCGCAGAAACTCTACGAGGGTGTGGAACTCGGGAGCCACGGATCGGTCGGCCTCATCACTTACATGAGAACGGATTCCGTTCGTCTCAGTTCCGAGGCTGTGACGGCCGTGCGGGAGTACGTCTTCAATAACTATGGGAAGGAGTACATTCCGAAGCATGCGCATATATACAGGAAGAAAAAAACATCCCAGGATGCGCACGAAGCGATACGTCCGACCTCTATGCAGTTTCCGCCCCAAATGGTGAAGAAATTCCTGGATAAAGATTTATACAGACTCTATGACCTAATATGGAACCGGTTCGTGGCATGTCAGATGGAGGCGGCACGCATCGAGAGCACGACGGTCATCGTTGAAGGCGGCGAATTTGAATTTAAAGCAACGTCGTCACAATACTTATTCCGTGGTTTTCTCCAGGTTTACGATGATGCTCTCAACGGGGAGACCGAAGCAGCGGAAGAAGAAGACGAGGAGGTGAAAGATGAGAAACTCCCGTCAAATCTCAGTGAAGGTCAGCCTTCATCGCTTCTGAACGTCGTCTCTCATCCTCATGAAACTTCACCGCCGCCGCGGTATACGGAAGGGAGTCTGGTCAAAACCCTGGAAGCGCTCGGCATCGGACGTCCGAGTACCTATGCAATGATTGTGAGTACTATTATCGATCGGAAATACGTCGAGCAGAGAGACCGTAAGCTCTACGCGCTTCAGCTGGGTATTGAGGTAAACAGACTCCTGACCGCCCACTTCCCTCACATATTCAACGTTAGATTCACTGCGAAGATGGAAGAGGAACTGGATACGATCGCGGCGGGTAAAAATTCGTATGAGAAGGTGATGGATGATTTTTACATTCCATTCAGGGACTCTCTCGAACGTGCATCAAAGAAAACCGCTTCCATCAAGAAATCGCTGCAGCAGACTACCGATGAGAAATGTGAGGTGTGCGGAAAACCGATGATCATCAAGTGGGGACGGAACGGAAAATTCATGGCGTGCAGCGGATACCCGGGTTGCAAGAGTACCAAACCGCTTCCCGAGGACCAGGAAAAAATCCAGCACGCGACAGGCCAGAAGTGCGAACTCTGCGGCGGCGAGATGGTCGTAAGGGCAAGCCGCTTCGGCACCTTCCTCGGGTGTGCAAATTATCCGAAGTGCAACAATACAAAACCGATCTCCTTGGGTATGAAATGCCCGAAATGCAAGGAAGGAGACGTCATCGAGCGAAAAACAAAACGAAAGAGGATTTTCTACGGATGTTCCCGTTATCCGGCGTGTGATTTTGCTTCATGGGACAAACCGTACGATCAGCCCTGCGATACGTGCGGTTCGCCGTTCATGACATTGAAGTACTCGGAGAAGCGCGGCGAATATCTGAGATGTCCCTCATGCAAGAGCGAAACGGTGAAACCGGAAGTCAGCGCTGCATTATAGAATGATCAGGTACATCGAAACATTCCTTGAATACCTCGAGAAGGAGAAAAACTATTCGAGGAACACCATCGTTTCTTACGAGGGCGATCTGCTGCAGTTCAATACATTCCTCTCACGGCATTTTGGCGATACCTCATTCACCCCATCCATGATCGATCACGTGACAATACGCCTCTTCCTCGGCGAACTTCTGGAAGAAAAGAAATCGAAGCGTAGCATCGCCCGCAAGCTTGCGTCTATCCGTTCGTTCCTGAAGTACCTCGTCAGAAAAGAAGTCTTGGAGCGAAATGCGGGTATATACGTTGCAACACCAAAACTTCACAAGAAATTGCCCGTTTTTCTGGATGAGTCCGCTGTCAACCGAATGATGGATTTGCCGGATACCTCGACACCTGACGGATTGAGGGACAGAGCAGTTCTGGAGGTACTGTACGGAACGGGCATCCGCATGGGTGAACTGATCCAATTGAAACTAGAAAGCGTCGACATCGTAAAAAATGTGATGAAGGTGGTTGGAAAAGGAAACAAACAAAGAATTGTCCCGGTGGGGAGCAAAGCCCGGGCGGCAATACAAAATTACCTCATGAGACGGAATGAACTGCTCGGACGGGGTAACGCAAAGGAAAGCGAGGCACGGATATTCCTTTCAAACCGTGGTAAACCTCTTTACCCCCGGGGTGTCTATAATATTGTGACAAAATATATCGGAAGAATTGCAGAAATCGAAAAAAAGAGTCCGCACGTTCTCCGCCATACATTTGCCACACATATGCTGAACAGAGGCGCGGACCTCCGCGCAGTCAAGGAATTACTCGGTCATGAAAGTTTATCGACAACCCAGCTGTACACACATGTAACGATAGAGCGTCTGAAAAAAATATACGAACAGGCACATCCCAAAGCTGAATGATTACTATCCGGAGGATATTATGCATATACATTTTACCGCACGAAGATTTAAAGCTCACGAAAGCGTAAGAGACCACGCGATAGATTCGGTAAAACGCCTGGATAAATTTTATGACGGAATTGTCCGTGGCGATGTCATCCTGAGTTACGAAAGAACTTTGAACAGCCTGAAAACCGCGGAGATCAATCTCCATGTTTATGGCACAGTCCTTTTTGCGAAAGAAAAATCAGAAGATTTTCATAAGTCGATCGATGTCGCGGTTGAAAAGCTTGAAAGACAGCTTGAAAAATACAAGATGAGACTGCGAAAAAAGAATAAAAAGCAATTGCGAAAAGTCAAGGAAACAACAGTAAAAGGTGAAGAGGAATGAGCCACATAAATGTAAAAGAGAATCGTAAAGAGAGTATAACGGTCGGATTCCTCTACGAGAGCAACAAAGAACGGCTGAAGCTGATCCCTCTGACCGGTGATTCAGGTTTTACAAAACAGATCAAGGATAAGAACCTTCACCGCCCCGGTCTTGCACTCGCCGGCTATGTGCAGCTTTTTCGCTTTGACAGGGTTCAGATATGCGGTAATACAGAAATACAATACCTGAAAGACCTGAAACCCGAGCAGCGGGAAGCTGCAATAAAGCGGATATTTGAGTTCAACATACCTTGCTTTATCGTAACGAATGATAATGTCATAGACGATCTGTTCATTACGATGGCAAAATCACGGGATGTGGCTGTTTTCAGGACTCTTTTCGAGACCACGAAGTTCGTATATTTCCTCAGCGATTTCCTGGACGACCAGTTTTCGCCGCAGACGATTGTTCATGGTTCGTTCGTCGATGTGTATGGAATTGGTCTCCTCCTTATCGGCCCCTCGGGCATCGGAAAGAGTGAAATTGCACTTGATCTTGTCGAGAGGGGACACCGGCTCGTCGCCGATGATGTTGTCATGATCACCCGGAAGGGAGAAGGGATCCTCATGGGCGCCGGGACCGATCTTGTCAAGCATTTCATGGAAATTCGCGGACTCGGCTTGATCGACGTCCGCAGTACATTCGGAATACGCGCAATCCGCTTCCAAAAAAGAGTTGAAATTGTCGTCGAGTTAATGGACTGGAAGCCTACGGTGGATTATACACGGACCGGCCTGGACGATAGCGGGATATCCATAATGGATGTTCAGATACAGCACATAGAATTGCCTATTTTTCCGGGGAAAAATGTTACGGTTATCTGTGAAGTGATAGCGTTGAATTATTTGTTAAAACACTACGGTTATGATGCCGCAAAGGAATTCGCAAAAAGGCTGGAAGTGGTCATTTCTGAGAAAAACAAACAGCATGACCATCGGGCTATCGACTATTTTGAGCACGACTTTGAGTAAAATGTGATATAAAGAAAAAAATGCTTGACAAACATTCAAATATTGTTTACTTTTGAGCCATTATGTTCGAAAGAAAACGCAATATATCGTTTTTCTATCTTGATAATTTGCTCGAAATGCGTCAAATTCGAGGATTTCGATTAAAAGTCTTAGTCGCAATCCTCGGCGGCGTCCTTCTCTGTTTAGGCACAATCTTAACTATCAATTTTATTTACTACAATTTTCTCGGGCTTGGTCACACCCAACTCGAGTCCCTCATTGAAGAAAATCGCTATCTGCATGAGAAGCTGACTGAAATGACGGGGAAATACCAGAATCTGGAGCAGGCCGTCAGTGATCTGAACATGCAGGGTGATCAATTGCGATTACTCGTTGATCTTCCACGCATAGATGAAGATACGAAAGGTGCCGGCATCGGGGGTGGTCTGTATGACTATGAAATTCCATCGGGATCCGACAGCACGATAGAACTCTTTCGGACGACAGAACGGTTGATGAAGGAATTGACAAGTCAGATAAACGTACAGAAGCAGAGTTATAAGGAAATTCTACAGAAGACAGAATATAATGAAGGGTACTTTAAAGCCATTCCGGCGATAAAACCAATGGACGGATATTACTCGCATCACGGCTTTGGAGTCAGAATTCACCCAATACTGGGAACTCGGAAAGTTCACCTGGGGTTGGATATTGTAAATGACGTTGGTACGCCAATATATAGCGCAGGCGATGGAGTCGTCCTGATGTCTGGACAGAGCGGGGGAGGATTCGGAATTGCCGTCGTCATCAATCACGGGTACGGGTATCAGACGGTGTATGCCCACCTCTCGAAAGTTTTTGTACACGCCGGTCAAAAAGTTCGGCGTGGTGATCTGATAGCAAAGAGTGGGAAATCCGGATTAGTTACAGGCCCGCATCTTCACTATGAAGTCAGAAAACATGGTGTAAGTCAAAATCCTATGGATTACTTTTTTGACGATGTTAGAGCGGAGGATTACCGAAAAATCGGCGATCAGGGATAAAACCGTAACGATATCGCGGAGAAGATACAATCTTTAGGGAAATTCAAGAATGATTTGGACAATGGATTTAGCCTCTTATCTCGATGACGCTCCCTGGCCTGCAACGAAGGAAGAGCTGATTGATTTTGCTCTTCGTACGGGAGCGCCTCAGGATATCATCGAGAATCTTCAGGAGTTAGATGATACCGACGAACCGTATGAAAGCATGGAAGAAATCTGGCCCGACTATCCTACGGAGAGCGATTTCTTCTTCGAAGATGAAAACGAATATTGACATCGAAACAGTTGCATTGTAATAAAATTCCTTATAGTACAGAAACCCATCCGGCTTGCCGTCCGGATGGGTTTTTTATTCTCCTGCTGGTTCACCTGCTCTTCTTCATGCCGCTCTATGTGAACGGTCAGGTAGGTGAATTCGCCGGCGAAAATAAATTGGAGGTCGAAGAACTCCTCTTCCGCGGCAATTCTTCCTTCGATAAGGATTTACTTACAGATATTATCCGTACGAAAGAAACTCCGGGCGGTGTATCGCAATTCTTCTACAGAACGCTCGGCGATAAGTTCGGCGGAAAACCGGAATACTTCGATCCGGTTACGTCGGATGAGGATGTCGAATTACTGGGGGAGTTTTACAAGAGAAACGGATTTTTCAATACGCAGATTTCGACATCGGTCTCTGTCGATTCACTGGATTCAACGGTCACGCTTCTCTATTCCATCGTTGAGGGAAAACAATCGTTTATCGACAGCGTATATTACGGTGGATGTGATTCATTATCCGTGAATCTGCGGACGTTACTTTTCAAGGACCCGCTCATTACACGCGGCATCGCTTACGTGGATTCAAAAGTTTCCGGAGAGGTATACCGTCTCCTTGATATACTTGCAAACAACGGTTACCCCACGGCAAAACTTGACGAGGAGAAGTCAGGTGCGTTCAGGTTCCTTTCGTCGGACAATTTCCTAATCAGGCTGGTATTCGTTCCAGGCGCTCTCTATCGGTTCGGAGAAATAACAGTCGCTACCGATCCGCCGCGGAGTGATATTACGGATAACCTCTCCCTCCGGCATCTCGATTTTACAGCCGGGGAGATATACAGTAATGAAAAAATTGTATCAAGCGAGAGAAATCTTAACCGCCTCGGTCTCTTTGAAACTGCCCGAATCGATCATCCTATCACTCCCGATTCCTCGCAGGGCGGTATCGTACCCATTGAAATACGGCTAAGGCCCCGCACGCGTAATGAGCTGTCGCCTGAACTCATCGTTTCGGATGAAGGAGGGTTTTTCAACATCGGTACGGGAGTAGAGTATACAAATAGAAATTTCTTCGGTGATGCAAGGACGTTTACCGCTCATACACGCATACGAACCCAGGACATTCACCGCTGGAGTTTCAGGAATGTTTTTCAGGGCAAGGGACTGCGCGACAACAGTGTGAAGGGCGCAGTCGAGTTGCAGCTCCAGGTCATCCAACCCTATCTCTTTTCGAGGAAGTTGAGCGGATCCTGGACATCAACGATCGGTGTTGAAAAACAGGAGACCTACATCTTGTCCATCCTCAGGAATAAAATAGGCCTGAGTAATCGGTTTGCAGCATATACATACGGGTTTTTCGACTGGACGCTGGAACGCGTGAGTCCTGAAATTCTTCAGGATACTCTGGCAACACAGGCGCTTCTCAACATTCTCAGACAGGAAGACCAGCGTCAGTTCAACTCCATACTCACACTGACAATGCAGCGCGATAAAACCAACGATTTCTTTTCACCAACGGCGGGATTTTTTCACAGTATATCTTTAGAGGAGTCGGGCATCCTCCCAATGCTCCTGCGTAACGATCGTACGGAATTGCCCTTCACGCAGTACTATAAAATAACGCTGTTGGGCAGATGGTACAAAGATCTGACGACGAGGCGCTTCAATATCATGGCTTGGAAGTTGAAAACGGGGTATCAGGACAAATACGGCGAGAGTAAGAGAACTCCCGTAAGTATTCCGCTGAACAGAAGGTTCTTCGGAGGGGGAAGCGGCAGCGTCCGCGGGTGGAGTGCACGTACGCTCGGCGCGATGTCCGATGAACGAATTCAATTCGGCGGTAACTTTGTCTTTGAAGGAAGCCTCGAAATGCGCGTGAGCCACTTCGGCGGATATGGGCAGCTGGGATTCATCAAATTGGAAAACATCGTGGGCGTGTACTTCCTCGATTTCGGTAACGTTTGGAGCGATATTAAGGATGTTCGAATACGTGATGTTGCGGTCGCGGCTGGCATCGGCATACGTTACGAGACTTTTTTCGGACCGTTCAGAATCGATTACGGGATCCGTCTCTACGATCCCAAGGGGATAGATGGCCGGTACACGGTCTTTCAGAAACGTTTAATTGGAGAAGTTTTGGGAAGAGGAGTCTTTCATTTTGGCATAGGCCACGCTTTCTAATTTATGAGCTGGAAATCAATCATCGGTCAGTCGAGAATCAAACAACTACTCATGACTTCGCTGGAGCATGGGAGACTGGCTCACGCCTATCTGTTCGTCGGGGAAGCGGGATTAGGGAAGTATCCGACCGCTCTCGAACTCGCAAAATGTGTAAACTGTCAGCAATCGCCATTTGACGCATGCGACACTTGCCCGAGCTGTGCCAGGGTGAAAGAACTTCAGCATCCCAATCTCAGCCTGGTTTTTCCGCTCCCTGTCGGAAAATATGAAAAATCTAATGATCCGCCGCTTTCAAAGCTGTCGGACGCGGATATCAGCGCACTGAAGCAAGAGTTAAAACTGAAAGCGGAAAATCCGTATCACCAGATTCGGATAGAGAGAGCATCCGAGATCAAGGTGAACAGTATCCGTGAAATCCGACGTCAGGCTGCGTTCACATCGTTTGACACAGGACGAAAAGTATTCATTATCCTTGATGCCGAAAAAATGAACGAAGAGTCCTCCAACGCATTTCTGAAAACTCTGGAGGAACCGACGCCCGATACGCTTTTTATCCTCCTTACCGCACGGCAGGAGGCGCTGCTGCCCACAATCGTATCGCGTTGCCAGGTAATCAGATTCGATCAATTGAGTGAAAAGGATCTCGGATATGCGCTGGTTGACCGGTATCATGTACCATATGACGATGCCGTAGCAGCGGCACGTCTCGCTAACGGAAGTATTTTACGTGCGCATCAGTATGTCGATCGCGGTACAACGGATCGGAAAGAAACGGCAGTAAATTTTCTCCGGACTATTCTCAGTAAGTCGCGAAAAGAAATCAACGATCGTATCCTTGAACTGGATTCGGAGTATAAACGCCGGGATTTTACAGAAATGTTTCTGTTTCTTCAGCAGTGGTTCCGGGATGCGATGCGGATGCGTGAGGAAGTCGCCGGAAGCCAGGACGTTCCGGACCGGGGGTCGATCGATAAATTTAACAGTAACTTCCCTGCATGGGAATATACGAATACCATAGAGGTGCTTGAGCGGTCAATTTCACTTCTCGATAAAAATGTTTATATTCCACTCATATTAATCAACGTCGCACATAATCTCAGGCGTGCAATCGGAGAAAAGAAAACTAACTGATCTGCCTCGTCCTGCCGGTGGTATTGAAAGGTTCAGCGTGAATAAGGATTTTAAAAGAATATTGGTGACAGCTGCGTTGCCTTATGCAAATGGAAAAATTCATCTGGGTCACATGGCAGGAGCGTACCTCCCGGCAGATATTTACAGTCGTTACCAGCGTTCTATGGGAAGGGATATTCTGTTCGTCTGCGGCTCGGATGAACACGGTGTTCCCATTACGATAACGGCAGAGCAGGAAAAGACAACGCCGCAGGCCGTGGTCGATCGCTACCACGCTCTAAATAAAAAAGCTTTTACGGATTGTGGAATCAGTTTCGACAATTATTCACGCACTTCCTTGCCGCTTCATCATGATACCGCGCGGGAATTTTTTACCGCTCTCCACAAGGCAAACATTCTCCGTTCAAAAAATGAAAAACAGCTTTTCGATGAAAAAGCCCGGATGTTTCTTCCCGACCGGTATGTCGAAGGTACGTGCCCGGTTTGTAAAAATCCTGATGCGCGGGGTGATCAGTGCGAACAGTGCGGAACATTCCTCAACCCGATCGAGCTTATAAATCCCCGCAGTAAAATCACCGGTGAGAAGCCCTCCGTACGCGAGACTGTCCATTTTTACTTCCCGTTGGGGAAGTATCAATCGCAACTCGAACGATACATCGCTGATGCAAATGAACGTGACGGGTGGAAAGCAAATGTACTTAACTACTGCAGGAGCTGGTTCAACGCAGGCTTACAGGACAGAGCCGTGACCCGGGATTTACAGTGGGGGGTGAAAGTTCCGCTTGAGGGATTTGAAAATAAAGTCCTCTACGTCTGGTTCGAGGCTGTACTTGGATACATTTCCTCGACAAAGGAATGGGCGCATCTGACGGGAAAGCCCGAGGAGTGGAAAAAATACTGGCTTAATCATTCCACAAAGTACGTGGCTTTCATAGGGAAAGACAATGTGGTCTTCCACTGCATCGTTTTCCCGGCGATGCTCATGGCGTGGAACGAGAATGAGAGTGTCAAGTACATTATGCCTGAAAATGTTCCGGCAAATGAGTTCCTCAATTATGAAGGACAAAAGTTCTCCAAAAGCCGGGGATGGGGAATTGATGTGGATGATTTTCTCAGTGAATTTCCGGCAGATACCCTCCGGTACACCCTGACGATGAACCTGCCGGAATCGCGCGATGCAGATTTCTTCTGGAAAGATTTTCAAGCGCGAACGAATAATGAATTGGCGGATATTCTGGGGAATTTCGTTAACCGTACACTCATATTTGCGGTTAAAACCTACAACAATAAGGTACCGCCGCTGGGAACGCTTACTCCGCATGATGAAGAATTCCTGAAGAGGATGAATGAAACACATCTAACCGCAGGTCAATGTTTTGAAAAGTACCGCTTCCGCGACGGAACGCTGGAAATTATGAACCTGGCTCGCTTTGCGAATAAATATTTCAACGACAGCGAGCCCTGGAAAATGGTGAAGGCGGATCCCGGGCGATGTGCGACGACCATCAACCTGTGCCTTGAAATGGTACGGACCCTCGCGATTCTGTTCGAGCCGGTTCTTCCCAATACGGCGCAGAAGATGTGGCGTATGCTCAACCTCGCAGACATCCGGTCATCTGTCGGGTGGAGTAAAGCCGGAGAGCTCTGCCTCGCCGAGGGAAGCGAACTCGGGAAATCCGAATTACTCTTCACAAAAATCGAAAATGATGTCATCCAGAACCATATTGCTAAGCTACCAATGAAAGAAATGCCGAATACACCAACCATAAAGGCGGATGATGTAAAACCTGTCATTACACTCGACGAGTTTAAAAAGGTGGATCTCAGAATAGCAAGAATTCTTGCGGCTGAATCCGTTCCGAAATCAGAGAAGTTGATAAAAATGAAGATCTCAATCGGAATGGAGGAGCGACAGATCGTGGCAGGTATCGCCCAGCATTACAAACCTGATGAGCTCGTCGGCAGGAAAATTGTTGTAGTCGCGAATCTCCAACCCGCGAAACTCATGGGTAATGAATCGAACGGGATGCTTCTTGCGGCATCAAATTCACTCGGAAAACTTTCCCTGCTGATTCTAGACAGAGATATTGAAGAAGGAAGTACCGTAAAATGAAAGGTTTCGGTATCTGCGGTATTACCTTCATTGTTAGTTCCTTGATACCGGGATGTAATGAAGGCATTGCCCCTGTGGATGAACAATCCATCTCGGAAGCTCACGGCATCCAGGGCACTATACATTTTACCAATTGGCCTCCCAGCGATAGCATTATCGATTTACGTCTCGTCGCATTTCTCAATTACCCGCCTATTGATATTTATACTGAGGTCATTCAGGGACGTGCAAAGTACACCGATAAATTACCGGCGGCAGTCGATTCATTTTCGTATACGCTCATACTCAATCCTCTGCCGTCAGATACCATACGGTGCATTGCCATCGGGCATCAGTTCGGACCAGACATTGAAAAAGACTGGAGATTGGTTGGTATTTACTATAATCCGGGTGATTCATCCGCACCGGGGAAGATTTTTATCCCTCCGGATTCACTCGTAGCAAATATCAACGTATCGGTTGATTTTAAAAAGCTACCACCACAACCATAGAACATGGGTACCCCGGGTATTCTCTTCGCTCCTATCCTGCTCCTCGCCGGTCAGATGTGTCTCAGCCAGGTCATGAACCGCGGCGTCGTCGATGGTAAGGTCATCGACAGAGAATCACGTCTTGCCATCGTCGGTGCGAATGTCACGGTTTCAGGAACCGTCCTGGGTACCGTAACGAATAAGGAAGGAAGATTTACAGTCTCAGGTATTCCGCCCGGAAGCCGTCAGATCCTGATTTCGATGATCGGGTATAAAAAACGGATCGTATCGATTTCGATCCCGGAATCCGGAGAATCTGGAATAAACGTCGAGTTGGATCAGATGGCGATAGAAACAGAGCCTGTGATCATTACTGCCAACCGCCGTGAACAAAGCCTTGAGGAGGTGCCGGTGAGCGTGAGCGTTGTTACGAATCAGATGCTGAAGAATCGCCATACCGTTACACTCGATGATGCGCTTCAGCACGTTCCCGGTGTGAATATTACACGGTCACAGATTAACATCCGCGGCTCAACGGGGTACAGTTACGGCGTCGGATCGCGCGTTCTCCTTCTGGTTGACGGGATTCCGCATCTCACCGGAGATACCGAGGATATAATCTGGGAGAGCATATCGCCGGCGCAGATCGATCGTGTTGAAGTGGTGAAGGGAGCGGGTTCTGCATTGTACGGCTCGAGCGCTCTGGGGGGAGTTATCAACATCATAACGTCTTCGTTTACGCATGAACCGGTAACAAATATACGGATGTACGGCGGCATGTACAGTTCGCCGACGTACGACAGCTGGCGGTGGACCGATAAGAATCGGATGTCGGGTGGAATATCCTTCATGCACGGTAATCGTACCGGTAAACTGGGATTTAACGTAGGCGGAAGTCGTACGATTAACGATGGGTATAAAAAAAATGACTTCGTGAAACGATGGAACGGCTGGGCCCGTGTCGGTTATGAATTTTCACCTTATAAATCACTTCAGGTTAATTTCAGTATACTCGAACAGCATAGAGGAAATTTTCTTTACTGGCGGGACCTCGATCATGCGCTGGAATCCAAACCCGAACAGACAGATGATAATGTCCGGTCGGTGCGATGGAGTCTAGGCGGAAGTTACAAACAGTTCATAACGAACGATTTTTATTTCACCGTCAAAACAAATTTCTTCCGATCCCGCTGGGAGGATAACACAACTGCCGCAGGAGATTTTTCTGAAACGGGGTCCATATCTGATTTCGGGGTAGCCGATCTTCAGGTAAATTATCAGCCTACTGATCGCCATCACATTACTGGCGGAGTTCTGAGTACGGTCAATGGCGTTTCCTCCCGCAATATGTTTGGAACACGATCGGCTTTCGGAGGCGCTGTCTATGCGCAGGATGAATTTAATATTTTCGAAGGATTCCACCTTTCATTCGGGGGCAGGTTTGATTTTCAGAAATTAGAGAATCTGCCGGGTGTCAATCAGTTTAATCCCAAGGTTGGATTCACTTATGCGGCGTTCCGGGGTACCACGTTCCGCGCTTCTGCGGGAAGGGGTTTCAGAGCGCCGTCTGCGGCTGAAGTCTTTACAAATACGGAAGCTGCCGGTTTGGTGATCCGCCCGAATCCCGATCTTCGACCGGAACGCAGTTGGTCAGTCGAGGGAGGCATCCGGCAGTCATTCGCCGAGTTTCTTCACGCCGATCTCGCCGTTTTTCATAATGAATTGTGGGATTTGATTGAACCGGCATTCGGTGATGACGGATTTGTTCATTTTTTCAATATTACAAGAGCGCGGACGACAGGAATGGAAGCAGTAATCAGCGCGAACATACTGGACCGCATTTGGCTATCACAAATTGGTTATACATACCTCTTTCCGAAAGATGCAGAGACCGGAGAGATCTTAAAATATCGCCCCCGGCATCTCCTCTATATTTCATCGCGCATCAATATAGAGTTTGTGCAATTGGGAATAGATTTCCGGTATATGAGTAAGATTGAAAACATCGATTGGGAGCTCGTCGACCTCGGTATCATCCCCGATGGTGATGTCAGGGTGCCGGTCTACGTCACGGACCTCCACATCGCAGCCGATTGGAGCTCATTTGGATTGCCGGTCACCTCGGCAGTTCACGTCGAAAATATTTTTCAGTATTATTATACTGATTTCCTCGCGAATCTCGCGCCGCTTCGTCATATCATACTGTCGGTCGATCTGAAGCTATGAGGAACGCATCCTACCACATTGAAGCGGACAAGAATCGGTAGATTAACAAGATGTAGATTATGAAAATCATTATAACGTAACCATGGACCCGTCATATATGTTAGTCGATACGCATGCTCACCTGTATTCCATGGAATTTGATAAAGATATCGAGGAAGTCCTCAGGAGGTCAGAAGATGCCGGTGTCGGGTATATCATTTGTCCGGGTACCGATCTTGAAACAAGCAGGCGATCTATCGAGCTTTCTGAACGGTATCCGGTTATTTATGCAGCTGTCGGGATACATCCCCATGATGCCTCAAAAGCTGACTCGTCGGCATTCGATGAGCTTGAGGAACTGAGTCGCCACCCAAAAGTTGTGGCTGTAGGTGAAATCGGACTCGATTATCATTATAATTATTCGCCGCCGGAAATCCAGAAAGAAATATTTTCCCAACAAATAACGATGGCTCAACGGCGGAATTTGCCTGTTATCATCCATAGCCGCGAAGCGGAAGAGGATGTCATTAAAATCCTTCAGACGCGGATGAAAGATGATCCGAAATGGAGATCGGAGTCTGTACATCCTGCGAGTCGTTACCCGTCGCCGAAAGGAGTTTTTCACTGTTTTCCCGGAAATTCGAAAATGGCGTGGAAAGTTATTGAGATGGGATTTTACATCTCCCTCACAGGACCGCTCACATACGGTGATAAACCAAATAAACCTAACATCATGGCAGAAGTTGCTAAAAATGTGTCTGCAGAACATATCCTCCTTGAAACTGATAGTCCTTATTTGGCACCCGTGCCTTTCCGGGGTAAGAGAAACGAACCATCGTATATCAGATACATTGCCGATAAAATAGCATCTCTCCAGGGATTGTTCGTCGAGGATGTAGCTCGCGCAAGCACATTCGGCGCTCATAAACTATTTAAAGTCGGAGCATATCCCGCACCGACCATCGCATACAAACTGCGAAATTCACTGTATCTGAATATCACTATCAGGTGCAATGCGGATTGTGTTTTTTGCGACCGCAAGGGCGATGCAATTATTAAAGGTCACAATCTCCGGATTACGAATGAACCGAGCGTTCAGCAGATCATCGAAAGTATAGGCGATCCGCTCCTGTATGATGAAATTGTGTTCTGCGGCTATGGCGAGCCGACAATTCGTCTTGAAGTTCTTAAAGAAGTATCGAAATGGACCAAGAGCCGCGGCGGTAAGGTGCGGCTTAATACCGACGGACACGGAAATATCATAAATAACAGGAATATTGTTCCCGAATTGGCCGGACTTGTTGATGCAATTTCCATCAGTCTAAACGCGACGGATCCTGCTCAGTATGGTTTTATGATGCAGATCGACGGGAAGAGGTTCTTTCCGGCGATGGTCGATTTTGCCAGAGAGTGCGTGAAACACAACTTTGATGTGACGATGACGATCGTCGATATCGAGGGAGTCGATGATTCGAAAGCCCGCGAGTTTGTTGAGAAAGAGATTGGCGCAAAGTTTAAGAAGCGGCCATTTTTCTAGAAACACAGAATGAACCGATTCGTACGATTTGTATTTCTGACACTTATTTCCTGTCATTTTCTTCTTGCGCAGGATGCCGGTTTGGTGAGCGACAGCACCCGGCGGCAAAAGGTTGAGGAAATATTAAGAATTCAGGACGGGCGTGTTACGAATAGCGAGCGGATGGTTTCACTACTCTCAGACTCCGATGCGCGTATCCGAAAACAGGCGGTCTGTTCGCTCGGAAGTATACAGGATACTTCACTAATTCCTCTTCTCGTAAATCGATTCACCTTAGACTCAGATCCGCAGGTCCGATACAATGCTGCATTTGCAATCGGCCAGACGGCCGAACGCTTGAGCGTTTCGGGCCGCCGGAAACTGGAATCCGATCTCATATGGACACGGCTTAATACGGTCACGGCAGACGGCAATCCACAGGGTGAAGCGGCGAGAATCCTTGAAGAAATCGGTAAGTTCGGCACGTCGGATGGGCTCCGTGATATTCTCACCCGGTTTGGAAGCAGCCAACCTTTTCGTTATCAGGAAGCGATGGCAATGTCTATCGCGCGCTTTGCGATTCGGGGAATCACATCGGTGGAAGCGGTTGACTACCTGCTGAATTTTGTTCATCCTCCTGATCCTATTGACTGGAGAGTTGTGTTTGCGCTTCAGCGGATCGGCGATCATCCGGGGATCCGCTCACATCTCGGGAGAATCAGCGCACTATACAAAGATCAGGATCCTCTCGTTCGAATGAATCTTGCAGTACTGTTCGGTAAGATACGGGATGAGGATATTTGTGCTGATATTCTTCAGAGGCTCGCTGAATCTGACGTCGACTGGCGTGTCCGTGTCAATGCTTTTAATGCTCTTAGCCTTTATGATTCACTACATCAGGAGAACATTGTCGAGACCTATCGCCACGCATTCTCCGATGGCAACGTTCATGTGGCTGAATCCGCAATCCGGTCGTTTGGAATTGCGGGATTTGCCAGGGATACGCTGCTCCCACACCGTCGTAGAGCGGTGGATACTCTTGAAAGTATTGCACTCAATAAAAATAATAAATACATCTGGCAGCTGCAGGCAGGGGCGGTATCCGCGATTGCTCATCTGTACGGCGAGGATGCATTCCCGCTATTAACGTCGATAGTGGATCCGGCTCCCGGAATTCAGGTACAGATTGCAGAGGCTCTTGGTAAAACAGGATCGACGCAGAGTCTCGGGTATTTGATGAATCTGTTGAAAAGTAAGAATGTTTTCCTTTCCACCGCGGCACTTACCGGATTGCTGGAATTGTCGAAGAAAAATCCGAATGATCGGGATGTTGTGGAAAAGATTTACAGCGCGGCTATCAGCGCACTTGAAGTCTTAGACATTGCAGTAACAACCACAGCCGCAGGGATCCTTGGTGATTCACTCTTTCTCCGGGAATCGTCAGTCGATCCTCTTTTAGTTTTACTCAGGCGATTACGCATCCCGGATGATGTTGAGGCAATACAAGCTGTAATGCAGGCACTGGGAGCGATTAAAAGTACGCATGCTGTTGATGAGATACGACGGTTCCTGAGCGTGCGTGATCATTCGGTTCAACTTGCAGCGTTCTCTGCCCTTGCTACTATCACGGGGGAGAGTCATTCGTTGCCTGAGGTATCGTCTCTTGAACCGATATATACGGATTATGATTTTGAATATTACTGGGGCCTTCCCGAAACGGTGCTCGTTAATCTTGAGACGTCGCGCGGAACTTTGGCTTTAAATCTATATAAGGAATTTGCACCGTTTACTGTCATGAGCTTTCTGAAACTTGCAATTCAGAGAAAATTTTACACGGGGTTAACATTCCACAGGGTAGTTCCGAATTTTGTTGTTCAGGGCGGCGATCCACGCGGTGACGGGTGGGGCGGTCCCGGATATTCGATTCGATCTGAGTTTTCACCGTTGACGTATGAAACGGGTGTAATCGGAATGGCAAGTGCCGGCATGGATACAGAAGGATCGCAATTCTTCATAACGCATTCCCCTCAGCCGCACCTCGACGGCCGTTATTCGATTTTTGGAAAATTAGTCGGCGGTTTGGATGCTCTCAACGGCATACTGCGTGGGGACACCATCAAGGAAATTAAAATAGTAGATCATAGTAAGTAAAACATTAACACATTCAACAATCAAAAGGAAGATATATGAAAAATATGCGGAGAATCGTTCTTATAGTATCAGTCGGGCTCAACGTCCTATTCTCCTTCGCAAATGCACAGGATGAAAAAGGAGCGGTTGAAGTTCAGTACGGCTGGAAACACAGTCTTATTACCGGATTAACGATGACGCAGGTTGCCTTTACCGACTGGGCGCAGGGCGGGGAAAATGCACTCTCCTATACCTTTGGTGCTGACGGCAAATCCGTTAACGAATTGGAAAAAACCAACTGGACAAATACCTACAAGTTATTCTTTGGTCAAACACGCCTCGGGAATCAGGGGCTTCGGAAGACTGACGATATCATTGATCTATCAAGCGTCTTCATCTACAAACTGGGCACACTCATCAATCCTTATGTCGCGGCGACCATGAAGACACAGTTTGCAAAAGGATGCAAGTATCCGACGTCCGATAGTTCATACGAGGTTTCGGCCTTCTTTGACCCTGCGTATCTCACTCAGAGCGCCGGTGTAGGGTATCAGCCGATGAAGGAATTGAAGACCCGGCTTGGAATAGGTATCCGCGAGGTTATCACTAGTTCCTTTTCTCAATACTACACAGACGATCTTAAAACCCTCGATAAAATCGAAAAAGTGACCGTCGATGGCGGTTTTGAATCGGTAACAAATGTCGAGTGGCAATTGGAGGATAATGTCCTTTTCACGAACCAGCTTGAACTGTTTGCTCCGTTGAAGATGCTGGATGAAATCATTGTACGTAACAACAGCGCTATCACTGCGAAGGTAGGAAAATACATCACGACGATCTTCAATCTCCAGTTCATCAATGAAAGACGCATTACGCCGCGTACCCAGATTAAAGAGACAATCTCCATGGGGATCAGTTACGCGATATTCTGATTGGAAGTATCAAGGAATTTTCTTATATTTACTGATAGTTAAAATTATAAGGGATTTACACATTCATGGCACAGCATTTATCAGCGGAACGTCAGGCACGGAAAGCGATTAAGCACCGTTCCCGCAATCGGATATACATGTCGAGAATGAAATCTGCTATCCGGCGCGTACGTGATTCAAAGGAAAAAGAGAAAGCAGCGGGCGAGTTGAAAAAGGTCGTAAAATTACTTGATCAACTGGCAGCGAAAGGGATAATCCATCCCAACAATGCTTCTAATAAAAAATCGATTTTAACGAAGTATGTGGCGTCGATGAAATAATCTGCAGCCGAAATCAGAATATCCGATTGGAAACCCCGATTACGTCGGGGTTTTTTTTCGCATGATCACACCTGAGGAGAGATTTCAGGATTGTTGTGGAGTAATCTTTCTAATTCTTCTATTCTTTTATCGATCTGATCGCCCAATTCCGGCCGTTGATGTCTCAACAGTCTGTAAATCATCAAAGCTTCACCGTACTCACCCTGAGAGACGTAAATTTCAGCCAGAGTCTTACTTACGATTCTCGAATCGTCATCCGGCGGCTGTGGCTGCAGTTCAGTATCTTTCTGACTTTCAACCGGAGTTACTGTTTCGGTTGTTTCGGAAATTTGGGCGATAGGCTCTGCGAGTTCATTGCCGGACTCTTCTTTTTCAATCCCATAATCCGATACCGATTCTTCTTTCTCATCACTGGCGGGAACGGATACGTCGGTCAGATCACTCTCCTGCTCAATGATTGTTTCTTCCTCTGATCTATCATGCGAAGCATGCAGTTCTTCCGGTGCGGCATCGTCCCCGATCTCAGGTACGTCAATCGCCGCTTCTTCCTGAATCGGGGATTGTGAAATTGTTGGAACCTCCTCAGGAACATCGGGTACCATCTGCTCCGTCGGGAGGGGGATCTCTTCGAGAGCTGTAGAAGACTGCTGATCTTCTTCAGGATGTTCATGCAAAACCGGCGCGCTGTCATCAGTCGTTTCGCCCCCCTCAACGATGAGGGTATCTTGATCAGACGATTGGATCTCTTCAGCGGGAATTGTAGGTAAATTGTTCTGCTCTGTTTCTTGCAGGAATTCTGTGATCTCTTGGGTGATAGAAGATTCAGCGGTGGCTTCATCCTCTGCTTCAACGGGAGGAATCTCTGATAATTCTTCCACTGTATCGAGAATCGGTGTCTCGGCAGTTATAGATTTGATCTGTGTGGAAGCAGCGATTTCCTCTTCAATCGGGGTGGGAGAGTCGACAGTTGGCAAATCCAGAGCCGAAACCGGTATTTCGATTTCTGTATCTGTCTGGATATCCGATTCTGCTTCCTGGGGATTCGCATGCTGTAATTCAGGTTTTTCGGCATCTTTTATACCTGATCCATCATAGAGAATCTGGATATCGTTGCGCACTTGGTGTAATGTTGCGACGGCCGGATTCATATGTATTGCATGGTTGATCGCTTCGAGGGCCGCCGGGAGATTTTGCTCATGCAAGTAACACTCGGCTAGGGCAAAATATGCTGTGGAGTAATCTGGGTGGACATCGATGCACTTCAGGAGCAGATTCTTCGCGTCGTTAACGCGGTTTATGGAAAAGTACTCGTGCGCCAGTCGTGCGAACAGCGGTGAGAGCGGACGCTGTGCGAGTTTTTGTTCCAGTTGATTAATATTCACAGCGGATACCAGATTCTTTTTTATTTTGTTTGTACTGAGATTTTCCGTGCAATCCATGCATGCCGGACTGATAACCATGCGACGCTACCGAATCCCATTGAAAAAAGGAGCTGAAATGGTACTGCTGCAAGCTCGAGATAGTATACTGACGCAGCGACACCGAAAGAGCAGTATATCGCAAGGATCAGTTCAATGATTACAGTATAGTTGAACTTCTTAAGGACGTACTTTTTATTGGACCAAATATCCTTTTTCTCGATGACGGAGTATTTAGGCGTACGGATGAACTCAGATTTCTTTTTCAGGAGTCCCTCAACGACTGCTCTTGTATTATTGACAGCGAATCCCATGCTGCCTGCCATGAACAGGGGGAAGAGAAGGATCTTGCGATTCCAATCACGGTACACATCTTTCTGAGAGTACATATAGAAAAGGAATGATCCGATGAAGGCGAAGACGAACACCGCCATGATAGCAAAGTGAGCCTCGTACCCGCCCTGATGCTTGATGAAAATGAGAGGTACATTCAGTATACCGGCTAACAGGATGAACGGGAAAACGATGTTATTGGTGAGGTGAAATGTCGCATGGATCTTTTTTTCAAGAGGCAGTTTTGATTTCCATACTCTGGGCAGGATTTTCCGTGCCGTTTCGATGGCGCCTTTTGTCCATCGGAACTGTTGAGATTTCAGCGCATTAATTTCCGAAGGAAGCTCGGCTGGTGATGTTACATCATTGAGGAAGATGAACTGCCAGCCGCGCAGCTGTGCTCTGTAGCTCAGATCAAGATCTTCCGTGAGAGTATCTGCTTCCCAATTTCCCGAGTCGAATATACATTCTTTTCTCCATATACCGCCGGTTCCGTTAAAATTTATGAAGAAGCCGGCTTTATTGCGCACATTCTGCTCTATGACAAAATGGCCATCGAGCGCCATTGCCTGTACGCGCGTCAGGAATGAATAATCGCTGTTGAGGTGTTCCCAGCGGGTCTGCACCAGTCCGATTTTTTTATTTTTATAAAAGTACGGAAGAGTCTGCCGCAGAAAATCTTTCGACGGAATGAAATCGGCATCGAAAATCGCAACAAATTCGCCGCGAGCTGTCGTCAGTCCGTATTTGAGCGCTCCCGCTTTGTATCCTTCGCGGGAATTCCTCCTGATATGCTTTATATCGTATCCCAGTTCCCCGTAATGCTGAACGAGCCGGGAAAGAATTGCCGTCGTCTCATCCGTTGAATCATCAAGCACCTGGAGCTCAAGCTTGCTTTTCGGATAATCGATCTCACAGGCCGCCTTGATCAGGCGTTCAACGACGTAGTATTCATTGTAAATAGGCAATTGTACCGTCACTTCAGGGAATTCTTCAAGTGGTCCGACGGACATGCGCTTCTTGTCCCTGTTTTTCATGTAGTAATAAATCATTACAAATCCGCTTGATCCGAAAAGAAAGAGGATTGTCAGCGAGATGAAGTATGAATAGATGATGAAATCCTGCATGGATGTCATTAATCCCTTATTTTATTGATATATTTCTGATGTAACAATTTCTTACCATCCGGCAACCGCTTCGAGGAGGATGTCCTCGGATAATTTTTCATTTACCGCGGAAATACTGGCATCAAATTCCGCGTTCCCCCCGCCCAGCGTGTAATCGGCCCATTGTGAGAATTGTTTATCCCACATTTTTTTCTTCATTTTTAAATCCTGAAACGTCACTTTCACTATTATGGTTACCCGCGACTTAGTTACCGTTTCGCCGACTACCAGGACCTGAGGCTGATCGAGAACCGAGGTGATGGTTCCCTCTAAAATTGCATCGGCGCTTGCTTTATCGGTGATGCTCAGACTGTTGTCTTGGCGAAATTTTTCAAGTAGTTTGTTCGTCAAAAGTTCACGCAGACCCGGTTTACCGGATCCGCTCTGGTCGTCGAAGAGCGGTATCGCTATCGTCTTCAGATGCGGCGGAACGGATGCACCGGTGAACGAGTAACAACCGGATAACTGAAGGAGCAGAGGTAATATAAGCAGTAGAAGATGCCGCATGTTCAATGATTCAGATTATATTCCTTTATTTTCCGGTACAATGTCCGTTCACTGATGTTTAACGCTCTCGAGGCAAGACGCCGGTTTCCCTTGTAACGCTCGAGGGCACCGATTATTGCCCTGCGTTCTATCTCATTGACGGGTTCGATGATTGATGCTTCATCGGGGTTGCTGTCATCGAAGGCAGCGTCGACAGCGTGCGCAAGAATCGTTTGAGAGCCCTTATGCTGGAGTATTTGCTTAATCTCATTGATATCACTCTTCATTTCGAGGAGCGCTCGTAGAATCAGTTCCCGCTCTGCCTGGTCAAGACTCTTTGCTGTATAGACCGGGAGGTGCCGCTGCGAGTCGTGGTCGCTGCCGAGGTGTTTCCGCAGATCCGAGGCTTCTATTCGTTTCCCTCTTTCAATGATGAGAAGGCTTTCGATGATATTCTTTAATTCTCTCACGTTTCCGGGCCAGTGGTAATTGATCAGCATCTCTTTTGCCTCAGCTGAAAATCCGCCGAATGTAATCTTGTTTTTCTGGCATATTTGTCTGGCGAATTCATCCGCGAGGAGAGGAATATCTTCCCTCCGTTCCCTGAGCGGGGGGATCCGGATGTTTATTGAGCGAAGTCTGAAATAAAGATCCGCACGGAAGTTGCCCTGCCGTACTTCTGTTTCCAGGTTCTTGTTCGTCGCGGCTATGACTCTTACGTCAACTTTTCGCGGGACCGATGAACCAACTCTCATGTACTCTCCGTTTTCGAGGATGCGGAGGAATTTTACCTGCGTTGCCGGCGGTAGCTCCCCAATTTCATCTAAAAAGATGGTCCCACCATCGGCAAGTTCAAAATATCCTTTTCGAGCGTCCATGGCACCGGTGAAAGAACCCTTCTCATGACCAAATAGCTCGCTTTCGATAATTCCCTCCGGAATCGCTCCGGCATTTACGGGGATCATAGGTTTCGAGCTTCGCCGGCTGGTCTGGTGAATTGCTTTGGCAAATATTTCTTTCCCCGTACCGCTTTCGCCGGTGATGAGGACGGTAATATCGGTTGGTGCAACCTGGTCCACCACATCGAGAATTTCTTTTATCTCGACCGATGTTCCGATGATGCCTAATTGCTGCTGAAGAAGGTCTGTCAATCAATACCTCTCGACAACCATCGAACTCTGATTATATTTTTTCCGTAGTTCTCTGACCATTTCCTGTGCCGCCTCGATTGTGCTAAAACTTCCGACCCAAACGAGGTATAAATTCTGGCCGTTCCGTATTTTGTTTGTAATTTCCACGCTGTATCCGAGCTGATAGAGAAACTTCTTCTGCTTATCGGCGTTTGCGAGCGTGGAATATGCTCCTGCCTGAACCGTGTAGGGCTCTTTTGAAGGCACGGTAGTTGGCGGTGCGGCAGGTTTTTCTACCTTTTGAGAATCCTGTGTTACAATTTCCTTCTCAGGCAGTTTTACGGGTTTATCTTCCTGCGGCGGCAGGTGCTGCTCTCCTTTAACGCTGAGGTACGGCGATGCAGGATACTCCTTTCCCAATTGCTGATATTTAAGATCTGCAGTTCTGTAAAGACCGAGGGAGTAGTAATACTGGTAGATGTGGTATAGTGCATCATCAGCCCATTCGCTCGCGGGAAAATTGTCGACAATGCTCTGGTAAAACTTGACGGCTTCTATTCCGTCAATCGATACTCTCCCCTGTATATAGAGAACGGCGGGGTCATTCTGGTGATTAGAGACAAGTTCGGGGAGCATTTTACGGACCTCTTCCGACTGTCCCATCTCAATTTTTTCAAGAGCATTGTGAATCTGATTATCAACATTCTGTCCCATGAGGAGTGTCGTTAAAAAAACCGACAACCAGAACGTATAGAAAATATCTGCTAAGTATTTATTCTTCATACAATTGTCCCTCCGTTCGGGTTGGCAGAAAGAACAGGCAGAGTTCCGAATAGGGTTGCGGAATTGACACGTGTTATCGTTGTCTGCAAGTAATCGCCTGCTCTGTAAGCTCCTTCGGCAAAAATCACCATCTTATTCCCATCGGTCCTGCCATGCCACTGGCGGGGAGATTTCCTGCTGACTCCTTCAGCAAGGACGACAACCGTTTTACCGATGAGTTTCTCATTGATCTCGCGGGATATTGTATTTTGAAGGTTTATTATCTGATTAATGCGTGTACCTTTGTCATCGTCAGCAATATCGTCATGCAATGAGTATGCGGCTGTATGCTCCCGTGCCGAGTACTTGAACATGAACGCACCGTCGAAGCGAAGCTCATTCATCAGATCGAGCGTGCGCCGGTGATCCTCCTCCGTTTCTGTCGGAAATCCGGAAATGATATCGGTCGAGATGCACACGTTACTGATTCTCGACACGATATTTTTGATCAGTTGTTTGTAGTGCTTCGTGTCGTAATTCCTGTTCATGAGGGAAAGGATGCGATCCGATCCCGATTGTACGGGCAGATGGATATATTTGCAGATGTTTGACTTGCCGGCTATAGTATCTATAAGCTCGTCAGACATGTCCTGCGGATGCGATGTTGTAAACCGAATCCTTAATTGTGAGTCGACTTCAGCGACCGCTTTTAAAAGATCCGAAAAAGTTTTGTCGCCGTCACGGTATGAATTGACATTCTGACCGAGGAGTGTGATTTCTTTGTATCCTTTTTCGGCAAGGTGGAATGTTTCCGCAACGATGCCCTTGAGCCGTCTGCTTCTCTCACGTCCCCGCGTGAACGGGACTACGCAGAAGGAGCAGAACTTATCACAACCGCGCATGATCGATATCCATGCGCTCACTCCGTTTGTCCTCAGAGGTGTGATGTCATCATAGGTTTCAACGCGCGATAACTGTACGGCAATACCCCTCTCCCCATGCCAGGCGTTGTGAATCAGGTTTGGAAGTTTGCGGTATTCGTCGGGTCCGACGATGATATCAACACACTGCCCGATACCTTTCGATTCCTCTCCCTGAAGCTTATTCCGGAGGCGCTCGCCCATGCAGCCGAGTACGCCAATAATAATTTCAGGATTACGTTTTTTTAAAGACTTAAATTCACCTAACCGTCCGTAAATCCTCTGTTCTGCATGCTCCCGGATACTGCAGGTGTTGACCAGTATTACATCGGCTTCGGCTATGTCGTTCGTTGAGGCTAATCCGCTCTCATTCAGAATTCCATTTATGATTTCGGAATCAGAAAGATTCATCTGACAGCCGTACGTTTCAAGATATATTTTCTTTTCCTTTTCGATCATCCGATATGCTCGTGTACGAATAAAATCACTAGAATCGGATTATTTTGGTAATATGTCATAAATGGCAGGTATAGATAAATCTAACGGTCTTAAAATACCGAATAATAGTTAAAAAATCAATAAAATCGGTAGTATTAAAGTTAATTAATTTTGTGTGACAAAAAGGCAGATTTATTTGGAATTCGAGGGATTTTATGAGTTGGTACAGTCATCGATGTAGACTGCGAGATTATTTTTTTAGGTAGCAATATCCATCGGTCAAAGTTTTTTATCAGTTCGGTCAATGTGCAAGAATGTTCGTCAGACCGGTTTGCTTTTCGATTGAAAAAAAACGAACTTTCTATGACTCAATTCACTCACACAATTTTAATCTTCTCCGGAAAAACAATATGATGCCATCGCAACTTCTCACAAGTGTTAAAGAACAAGCAAAAAGAATGAAGAAAACCGTAGTTTTGCCTGATGCTACCGATGAAAGGACAATAAAGGCAGCACTAATTCTCTTTGAGGAAGGGATTGCTATACCTGTGCTCATCGGGAATGAGGATCAGATACGTCTGAAGGCACAATCGATCGGATCATCGCTTGAGGCGATCCGTATCATCGATCCGGTTGTGTCGGATCGGTTAAGCGACTATTCCAATATATTCTTCAATATGCGTAAGCATAAGGGAATAACACTCTCTGAGGCTCAGAAGACAATCCAGCACCCGCTTTTCTTTGGTGCGATGATGGTGCACGAGGGTGCAGCAGATGGAAGCGTAGCCGGATCGCTCTCAACGACTGGTGATGTGATTCGTGCCGGTATTCAGGTAATCGGCTTGAAGGAGGGGATAAAGATTGTTTCAAGCTTCTTCATTATGATTTTTCCGAACAAAATATTTTCTTTCGCAGATTGTGCCGTTGTTCCGGATCCGACTCCCGAACAGCTCGCAGATATCGCGGTTGTTACTGCCGAAAATCACAAGAAAATAACCGGAGAAGAACCGAGAGTCGCAATGCTTTCGTTTTCGACAAAAGGGAGTGCTGATCATCCGCTGGTTGAAAAGGTACAGCAAGCAACCGCCCTAGTTAAACAGAAAGCCCCGCATATAATCGTAGACGGTGAGTTGCAGTTCGATACAGCTATCGTCCCGAAAGTAGCTGCCACAAAGGCACCGACCAGTCCTATACAAGGAAATGCGAATGTATTAATCTTCCCTGATCTTAATGCAGGTAATATAGCTTACAAGGTGGCACAGAGACTGGGAGCCGCGGAGTCGGTAGGGCCAATTGTTCAGGGATTGGCGAAACCTGCCTTCGATTTGTCGCGAGGGTGCAGCGTTGATGATATCGTAAATACTGCAGCAATTAACTGTGTCCTCGCGGTGTAAGAGTCATCTTTAATGAGGGTCTCGCACATGTGCCCCTCTGTTGGACGTTCCGCTCCACAACAGCGGCACCTGTTCATTGATCTCTACAGAAGCGCCGTGATTCTTCTCATGCTGGAAGGACACGTCCTCCGGGTTTTTCTGTCTGCAACAGTTCAAAAAACCGTTGGATTCGAGTTCCATGAATTCTTCCACGGTCTCAGCGCTCCCGCCTTTCTATTCGGTGCGGGATTGACATTCGTCATATCAACCCGCAGGCGTTGGGAGGAATATCACCACTGGGATCCGCCCCTTGCGAGGAGGGTAAAGCGTCTGCTCCTCGTTATTCTGCTGGGATATTTTCTTCACCTGCCATTTTTCTCCTTCAGAAAAATCATCCTTGAAGGAACGGTCGGAAATTACACCCAGTTGTTTCAATGTGATGTTCTGCATTGTATCGGGATAGGATTGCTCTCGCTTCATGCTTTGATTTTTTTCTTCAAGAAAGAATCAAGATTTTACATTCTGGTCATGACGACGGTCGGACTTGTCTGTTTTCTTACGCCCTTCGTTTGGGACATCGATTTTATGAAATTGATCCCCATTCCCGTCTCCCAGTTATTGAACGGCAATTATAGCTCTCCGTTTCCGCTGTTTCCTTATTTGGGTTTTCTTTATGCCGGCGTCATCGTATCGTGGGAATTTTTGGTTGCAGTGGAAACCGGTACCGAACGGCAATTCATGTATTGGCTCACTGTCTTCGGAGCCGCCGCTATCATTGCCGGCGTGATTTTTGATAATCTTCCCATTACCATCTACCCGACCTACAATTACTGGTTTACGAGTCCCAACTACTTCCTCGTTCGGATCGGGTCGCTGATGATTGTATTCTCTTCAATCTGGTATATTACCCCGAGACTCCAGAAATACCGGCGCATTCTGACAATTCTCGGGATTGAATCCCTCTTCGTCTACGTTGCACATCTCCTCGTTCTTTACGGGTCAGTACTCAATCCTTCCTGCAATCTCCTCGTGTATTTCGGAACGAATCTGACACTCATAAATTCTGTCTTCATCTTCATCGGCCTTCTCGCCCTTATGATCTTCGCGGCTTTCTTCTGGAATTATCTCAAGACCAGTCGGCCAAATCTGTACCGTATTGTCCAGCTGGCTATAGGCGGAGTGCTATTGATACTCTTCTTTATAACTGACTTTTAAGGCAAACAAATCGTTCCGAGAATTGTTTCATGCGATGCGCCGGTCGCACCGGTAATATTTCCGGGTTTGGCGTGGAGTGTTTCATTGGCAAGGATGGCAAAACATATTGCTTCTTTGGCATCTGAAGGTACATTTTCTTCATCAGTAACGGAAATGCGTACCTCAAAAAAGTAACGACGCAGTGCTTCCGTAATGTAATTGTTGTGCGCGCCGCCGCCGCTCACGAACAGTTCATCCGGAATCATTTTTGATCTGATAAACCTCCGGTAGCCCTCATAGACGGTAATCGCTGTAAATTCGCTCACGGTGGTTATTAAATCAATTTTACGTTCATTTCTGCACCGTCGCAAGATCTTATCGGCAAATTCTCTTCCGAACATCTCCCGGCCGGTCGACTTGGGAGGCTTTCGTCTCAGGTATGGGTGTTCCATCAGCCATGAGAGGACGCGAGGTAGTATTTTTCCGGATGCGGCAATTTCACCGTCCTCGTCGTAACGTTTTTTAAAAAACCGCATCATGAGATGGTCGATGATCATATTGCCCGGACCCGTATCGAAAGCTCGTACCGATTTTGTGGAACAGACTTTCGGCAGTGATGTTAGATTTGCAATGCCGCCGATATTGAGAATGAGTCGGTTTTTCCTCGTTGATCTGAACATTATGTAATCGAAAAACGGGACGAGCGGAGCTCCCGAACCTCCGACTGCTATATCAGCAATACGAAAGTCGCCGATTGTCGGTATCCCTGTGAATTTTGCGATTACGCCGGGATGACCGATCTGCAACGACGAACGAATGTTCCTTCCTAAGAGCAAGACCGGTACCGGCAGATGGCATATCGTCTGACCGTGCGAACCGATCAGATCCACGTCCCCCATCCGCAATCCGGCTTTTTTGACTATTTTCCTTACAGCTTCTCCAAAGAGTGTCCCTATGAGGATATTGAGGCGGGTTATAGTATCGAGTCGTGCGCTATTCACGCTGGAACTTTCCAGCAGCAGTTCTTTGAAGCCCCTTGGATAGGGATATGTGAAAAAGGCAATCTGTCGGAATGCCGTCGATATCCCATGCCCCTCAACTTCGACAACTACGGAATCAATGCCATCGGCTGAAGTACCCGACATCAATCCGACGATTATTTTCTTCTTTTTTGAAGCTATTTTGTTAAGGATTTTCATATTTGCGCTTTTCCATGTTCTTTTTCATATTATATCGTATGAAGAGAGTGGGAAAAAAGTCGTCAGCAGCTTTTCATGAAGCCGGCCAGCTCATCCTCGGTGCTCATGAGTCCATTGAAGGGGGGATTTACAGAGCGGTCGAGCGTGCCGAGAGCATCCGATGTACTGCACTCCAGGTCTTTACAAAAAATTCCAATCAATGGGCTGCGAAACAGCTTACTGAACAGGATATCGCAAACTACAAAACTGCGGTCTTGAAGTCAAGAATCCGACACGTGATGGCGCATGATTCGTACCTCATAAATTTATGTGCGCGCGACCGTACCATACTGCAGAAGTCGCGTAAGGCGTTCATTGAGGAAATCGTTCGGTGCGATCTTTTAGGGATTCCTCTCCTTGTTTTCCATCCCGGCGCACATATGGGAGCGGGGGAATCGGAGGGATTGAAAAAAATCGTGGACTCACTAAACTTTGCTCACCGTAATACTGCAAAATGCAGTGTAGTAACCCTGCTGGAAACGACTGCAGGTCAGGGTACGACGCTCGGATACAGGTTTGAGCACCTGCGAAAGATTATTGATGGGATTGAAAGTCCTGAACGAATCGGTGTGTGCATCGATACATGTCACATCCATGCGGCAGGTTACAATATCTCCGGTGAAAAGGAGTATGAGGATGTGATGGAAGAATTCGACGATGTGGTAGGGATTGGTCGGTTATACGCGATACATATCAATGACTCAAAGAGAGAGCTCGGTTCCCGGATTGACCGACACGAGCATATCGGAAAAGGTACGATCGGAAAGATAGCATTTCGGTGCCTTATGCAGAATGCACGTCTCTTAAATATCCCGAAGGTCATTGAAACGGAGAAAGGTAAAGATTTACATGAAGATGTGATCAACCTGGCGGTATTGAAGCGATTGGCACGGCGGGGTAAATCTGCACTGCAAAGAGAAGGAGGTAGTGTGGCATGACGAATTCAGAATCACTTATGCTGAGGGAACTTCTGTCGGCACATACCGCCGCGGGCGAATTATACCGCAGACTCGAGGCCGGAAAAGTTGAATGCTTTGCCTGCGGACACCGGTGCAAGATTGGCGAAGGGAAGGACGGCATTTGTAAGATTCGATTTCTCCGAAACGGAAAACTTCAGGTACCGTGGGGGTATGTGAGTTCAATTGCTCTGGATCCGATCGAGAAAAAACCCTTTTTCCATGTACTCCCGGGTGTGTCGGCGCTGAGTTTCGGTATGCTGGGATGCGATTTCCATTGTCCATTCTGTCAGAACTGGGTCACTTCGCAGACGCTCCGTGATCCCCATGCCGTATCTTCGGTTGAAATCATTTCCGCAGAACAGATCGTCGGTATGGCAAGAAAACATCATGCCTCCATAATCACCAGCACATACAATGAACCACTCATCACAAGCGAGTGGAGCGTGGAAGTATTCAAATTGGCAAAAAAATACGGTCTCATTACTTCCTTCGTATCAAACGGTAACGGTACTCCGGAGGTCATTGAGTACCTTAAACCGTGGCTTGATCTCTTCAAAATCGATCTCAAGAGTTTCCGTGACGAGCAATACCGCAAGATGGGTGGTGTTCTGAGGAATGTCCTTGATACCATACAGGCGGCGGTAGAGAAAAAATTCTGGGTTGAGATAGTAACACTTGTTATTCCGGGTATGAATGATTCTGATGAAGAACTCCGTGATATTGCCAGATTCATCCGTACTGTCTCGAACGATATACCGTGGCACGTGACCGCCTACCATTCTGATTATAAAATGACCGATGCGCCTTCGACGCCGGCGCATACGCTTCTGCGGGCGGTGGAAATCGGATATGAGGAAGGATTGCATTACGTATACGCAGGCAATATCCCGGGCGGTGTCAGGAAGTACGAGAGTACCTACTGTCATGCATGTCGCGAATTAATAATCGAGCGGAGAGGATATCAGATCTTCGAAAACCGATTAACGGGGGAACATTGTCCGAAGTGTGATACGCGCATACCGGGTGTATGGCAACCGCCGATGCACGAATAAAATATTTACTGCTGGAATTGCGTGATGATGTTCTTTTTACTATTTTATGCAGGTAGACCATGAACAGCCGGAAAAATATAAAACAACCGCGACGCCAGCAGGTGGACCATAACGTCCTGTCGCCGGAGGATTGGGAAGAATTTGAAAGGGGTGTCAATTATTTCAATGACGCACATTTCGCACACGCCTTCGAAGCATGGAAACTCGTATCGGAGCGCTGTAAAAAGGAGGATCGACCGGTTATTGGCGGCCTGATGGAAGCTGCCCGTATCTTTCAGAAAACAGACGCCTCTGAGATTATCAGGGGCATTGATAGAATTACCACACAGTTTGCACCGTACGCGCCGGAACGTTGTGGATTGCTCGTGACCCAATTACTTGCCTCACTGGAAGATGTTAAAGCTAAGATTCAATCCGGTGATCCGCACAGGCTCCCGGCAGATTATTGTCGGATCAGAATTCAGTTTTTCCCTCCGAGTAACCCGGATCTCGACGTTGAAGTAACTGAAATATGCGGGAACACGGAGTTCCTGCAGGGTGTCCGGCTATTCAACGGTGGTTATTACTGGGAAGCTCATGAAAGATGGGAGGAGCTGTGGCGTGATCAGTCGGGGCACGGCAAATCATTTATGGAGATATTCGTTCAACTAGCTGAGGGATATTCCTTTGTAAAAAAAGGGAAAACAGATTCGGCGCAATATCTCTTTGGGAAGGTAATGAAGAAGTTCCAGGATTATAGACAGGTTCAGTGTCAGGTCTCAATTCCCGATTTAGTACGGGACATTGAAAAAGCAGTATTGGAAATCAATTCTTTCCGGCAGAATGGAACTGCGCACTTTGCGCTCTCGTCTGCGCCTGTAATTATATTGAACGGCAGGGGAAAGGCCGCTCAGTAACCGAGTTCCTTCCTGATTGACTGTTCGATGTTCAGGTGATCATCGGCAGATATATTCAGGTCCTTTCTCAACAGTTGCAGATGATCTCCTTCCTCCGGTGTAAGTGTCCCGTCCTCCAAGGCTTTTCTTACCGCGGCGGTGTAAGCATCGACTTGTGTCACGCGTTCGAGCTGGATGTATTCATCAAAAGAAATATTTAATTTAGTCCTCACATCCTCGAGCACTGTGGTGAGGGTTTCATCCCATGTACCTTCTCTCCATGCGAGGGTGAGCAGGTGTTTGTACGCTTCGACGTAAAGTTCGTGGGGCAGGCTCTTCAGTGCGCTAACCTGATCGTCATGTGCCTGAGACCATGCGCTTTTCACCAGTTCCTCTATCTGGCGCGCATAACTATTTTCGGGATCGAGCGTAATGATCCGCATGGCTTCGAGGATCGCATTATCATAATTGTGTTCCTGCAGGTACTGGCCGGCGTTAGTTATGTACTCCTCGATTTTATGAGATACGGCCTGGCGGCGTCCCTCTTCGGAAGCTTTTCTTAAATACTCTTCTTCCTGTTTTCTTGCGCGTTCTTCTTCGAGGCGCCGGCGAATTTCTTCTTCCAGCTTTTTACGTGTTTCATCGGTTTTCCTGCGTTCTTCCGTTTCGATGCGTTTTCTTTCCTCATCTGCCTTGTGTTTTCGCTCTCCCTCCGCCTTGCGTTTTTGTTCCTCCTCCTCGCGCTTGCGTGTGAGTTCTTCTTCCAGTTTACGCCGCTTTTCTTCCTCGCTTCGCCGGAGTTCTCCTTCTTCCTGTCGTCGTTGCTCGAGCGTTCGCCGGTGTTCTTCCTGTTCGCGCTGCCCGACAGCTTCCAGCTCGGAGGCACGGCGACGCAGCTCCTGTTCCGCACGAAGCCGGTCCGCCTCCTGTCGATTTTTTTCCCCCTCCGCCCGCTGATGTTCCTGCTGGAGCTTTTTCTTGAAGAGCTCGGCGCTCTGATCACCTTCTTGCGGAGTAGTGGTTCGTTCACGGCCTGCTGCACGCGCGGCATTTATGCGATCCTTGTATGCCCGCGCATAAAAGTTACCAGGATCGCATTCCAGGGCTTTTTCAACCTCTTCCGCTGCCTCTTTGAGTTCACCAGCTTTGAAATACTTATCGGCAGTCTTCAGAAAGTCGCTCGCCTGCTGTTTTTTTAATGAATTTTCTGTTGATTTATCTTTCTTTGCCACGGTTTATCTTTCTTTTATCGGATTCATAGCGGAAACATACACAGCAATTGCTCATTCCGCTTTTTCTTCAATAGCGGACCGGAATTCGCGCAGGTCAAACATGTTGTAGAAATCTGCGTTCGTAATTTCATTCAACCGGTAATTCAGTCGTACTGCCCGGCGAAGATATACTATTGCTTCATTTTTTTTGCTCTCGTTGAGTTTCTTGTCGCGGGGAGAATACATCTGCAGAGTATAGACCTGAGCAGCCTTGTACATAACCTCAGGGTTATCGGGAGCCAGCGTTACAGCACGCCGGGTGAGCGTGATGGCTTCAGAAAATTGTCCTTTTCGAGTAAGGGTGAGTCCGAGTGTCGCCATTGCAACACCGTCACTCGGATTTTTTCCGAGAACCGATTGCAAATTGCTTACCAATCTCTCAAAATACTGATTTGCATTTGGCATACCCATCAACTGTCGGAGACGCGCCAGACGGTAGAGATTCTGGTTGTCTTCAGGGTGATTTTTGAAGCGTCGTTCGCATACTGCTATGAACCGCGGACCAAGATTAATGCGTATCTCGGCATTGCCCGTGATTGCCTCGATTGCCGATGTCGTCAGGTAAGCAGTGGAATCATCTGCAAAATTCGCAGCTCTATCGTGGTATGGGATGGATTGCTGAACCGGACCCACAAGCTGATAGGCAAACGCTATTATTGAGAGATATTCAGGATCGTTCGGATTCAGATTCAATCCTTTCGTCAGAGCACTGAGTCCCTCGCTGTATTTGCCCATTCTGAGGAGAATCTTACCGCGTTCAAAATTGATGTCGCTGTTAC
>Ga0315277_10000934_pt1 | contig 43881 bp, 37 predicted proteins | sample YL17G05_15_MG_FD_203695 | JGI IMG/M metagenome (GOLD analysis project Ga0315277, IMG submission 203695) | Sediment microbial communities from Yellowstone Lake, YNP, Wyoming, USA - YL17G05_15 | ecosystem: Environmental > Aquatic > Freshwater > Lake > Sediment | place: USA: Wyoming | collected... | reverse complement strand
CCATCTCGCTGGCACCAATCCCCGTAGACAAAGCCCCCAAACAGCCATAGGAGGTGGTATGGGAATCGGTTCCTACGGCTAACTCTCCAGGCAGGATGTGTCCCTTCTCCACCACTACCTGATGACAGATCCCCTCTTTTATGTCATAAAAATTGGTTATATTTTGTTCCTTCACGAACATGCGGATGGATCTATGGGCGGTGGCGGTTTTCTCCGACTCCGCCGGAGCACGGTGATCTAAAGGAATAACAATTTTGTCCGGATTCCATACTTTTTTCAGCCCGATCTCTTTGAACTGTTTTATTACCAAACCAGCATTATCGTGGCTCATGACTAAATCCGGCTCCACATTGACAATTTCACCCACTGAAGCTTCGGCTTTACCGGCTTTTTTGGCTAAAAGCTTTAGTGCTATCGTCTGTTTCCCCATATTCCCCTGGCTAAGGATTTCAGCTGGCAAGCTCAACTCCAACTGTTGGAATTTTAGCACCTTTGGTTTTTCTAAAAGATTATATTTTCTCCTCCATTTATAAAAGGCGGCGCTTGAGATGCCGAGTTCTTCCCCCGCCTTCTGGTCGTTGCCATACGTTTCCCACAAATCTTTGATCTTTTCCTTGGTATATTTGGCAAGGGAATATTTGCCGATCTTCTTTTTCCTACGCCAGTAAGCCACCAGATATTCGGGGACTCCGCCTAAAGCCTCTCCGATTTTTTTATCGGTCTTATATTGAGCTTGAAGTTTTAAAAGCTCCTCTTTTTTGGGAATCTTCATATTTTTAAGGTAAACAAATTTCAGTGGATAGATCTCTATATTAGAAAACGCGAGACAAGTCTCGCTACTCCACGCCTTCTTAAAATTTAAAACCTACTTTTGGGTTTATTTAATAATCTTCTTCAACTCTCTTTTTAGCTGTTTATAAGTTTGCTTAAGTCCTATGGAAACGATCTTGGTTTCTGCAAGAATGGGCATGAAATTGGTATCCCCGATCCAACGAGGGACAATATGAAGGTGGATGTGATCCGCCACTCCCGCTCCTGAGACTTTTCCCAGATTCATCCCCAAGTTCAATCCTTGTGGCTTCAAGCCTGCTTTGATGATTTTTACACAGAGCTGGGAGATTTTAGAAAGCTCAAAAAGCTCTTCCTCGTTTAAGTTTTCCAATTTGCCCACATGGCGATATGGAGCTACCATCAGATGTCCATTGTTGTAAGGATACCGGTTAAGGATAACGAAACATTTCTTACCCCGCAATAAAATTAAGTTTTCCCCATCTTTTTTCTCTTCTGCGGTTCGGCAGAAGAAACATCCGGGTTCTTTTTCACACAGGATGAATTTCTCTCGCCAAGGCGCCCAAAGTCTATCCAAAGGCATCTCCTTTAAGCCCCGCCAAAGGCGGGGTCACCTATCCGTTGACTTTTTAATATACATGAAAAATTTCTATTTTCAAGATTTTTTTGTTATTTCAATCAATTGCAAAATTTAACCAGTCCATTTCTGACCACCGGGTCGGGAGGTAAAATTTCTTCTGGGACCTAAGAAAAGTTTTTGTTGACAATTTGCTTTTCTTGTGATAAATTAAGTCCTCAGTGATAGTCTCGATGAAGATAAACCAAACAGATGTTTGCTCGGCGGACGCCGGGTCCGTGTCGGGATAATTAGTTCTTAACCCTTTTACAGGGGGTGACCTTTGAATTATGCAGTTATTTTAGCCGGGGGAAGAGGCGAAAGATTTTGGCCCCTTTCCCGAACCGAACATCCCAAACAGCTTCTTCATATCACCTCAGACAAAACTATGCTCCAGGAGACCATCGACCGGGTAGCCGATCTGATCCCGGTGGAAAGGACTTTGGTGGTCACGGGCGAAAACATAAAAAAGGTCATTTTGGAAAAGGTGAGCTATCTTAAAGAGGAAAATTTAATAGTTGAGCCGGAGATGAAGAACACCTGTTTGGCTATAGGGTTGGTGGCAAGTCATCTGAAAAAGATGGATCCTACGGCCACTATGGTGGTCTTATCCTCCGATCATATGATCCAACCTAAAGAGAAGCTTTTGAAGATATTAGAGGTGGGAATGGAAATTGCCGCAAGTGGAGAATATTTGATCACATTGGGGATCATTCCCACTCGAGCCGAAACTGCTTACGGTTATATCGAGTTTTCTGAACTTTATGATTCCATTGATGACATCCTGGTTTATCAGATAAAGGAGTTTAAAGAGAAGCCCACTCGGGTCGTGGCACAGCAATATTATTATGACCGAAGGCACCTATGGAATAGTGGAATGTTCATCTGGACAGCCTCCACCTTCCTAAAAGCTTTGGAAAAGCACATGCCTCAGATGTACAAAGAAATCGAGAGCTACTCCAAGCAGGTTGGCACAAAGAATCAAACTGAGGCGACGAGAAAGCTTTATCAATATGCAGAAAACATCTCCGTAGATTGCGCCGTTCTGGAGAGGGCGGATAACGCCCTGGTGATCAAAGCTGATCTGGAGTGGGATGACGTAGGAAACTGGTTGGCATTGGATCGAGTGAAGCAAAAAGATCGGGATAGCAACGTCATCGTAGGAAAGGCCAAAACCATCAATACTTACGAGACCACCATTGTCAACGATTCAAAAGGCATAATCGCCACCTTAGGGGTTTCGGATTTGGTCATCGTGAAAACAGATGAGATCGTCTTTGTCGCCCACAAGACTAAAGTTCAGGATGTAAAAGAGCTGTTGCGAGAGTTTGCTGGAAATAAGGAATGGGAAAAATATCTATGAAATTGTATAATGCTCTATCTTCAAAATAAAGCTTCTTATGTTTATCGTTTGTCCGAATTTGTCCATTTGGACTCAAATGAGGATCCCGTGGATCGGTTTAGGTTTAGATTCGACAAGCTCACTACAAGTCGGCTACGTATCGTCTGCCAAAGGCAGATCCGCCTCTGGCGGATAAATCGTCTCTCGGTTTCGGGTCTTGTATTTTAGCCGACAAACGATTGACCATGACTTTTTAGCCGATACGTAACCGCAAACCGAAACCTTTTAAAACGAAAACCAAAGTATGAAATCGTTAATCTAATTGGCAAAACACCATGAGTAAGAAGGCAAGTATTTTGTGGTTAATTCTCCTTTTTTTATTTCTTTCAAACTGTTCCCTTTGGCCCAAGGGTGAGAGTTCAAAGCATCCCAGGGCTAAAGCAGAGAAAGAATCTGATTCTCTGAGCCTTAAAAAAGATAGTGCAGTTGTGACAGGGGGGACATATCCTATCGTCAAGGAAGATTCCACCAAGCTCGAAAAAAGAAAAAAAACAGAAGGGGAGATCATCTTCCCAGAAAAAGTTTACCGAGTCCAATTCTTTGCCACAAAATACCCGGAGGAGGCTAAGCAAGTGGCCTCTTTGGTGGAAGGTCAACTATCCCAAAAGACCTACATAGATTATAAAGTGCCTTATTATTGGGTGAAAGTTGGTGATTGCGAGACTAAAGAAGAGGCAGACTCTCTTTTAGAAAAGATAAAAGGGTTGGGATATCGGGAAAGTTGGGTGGTGGAGATAAAGCTGAAACAGCCCTGAGTTCATCTCCTATGGATCCGGAATTTGGACCACCAAAGACAGAATGAGCATAGTAGTGCCATATCTACGAAATAAGGTTTCTTATGTTTATCGTTTGTTGGTTTGGGTTTGGGCCACGTATCGTAAATCGTCTCTCGGTTTCGTCTGTCGTATCTTAACCAAAAACGACCGACGATGACCTTTTAAACGATACGTAACCGCAAACGAACCCTTTTAAAACGAAAGCCAAAAGCTGTAATGTTATTTAATTGACTAAACACCATTTACAGGGACGTAACCTTGTTGGTCAAAACGAATATTTTATTGGTAGATCCAGAAAAACCGGACAAAAAGACGACAGATGAAGCCGCGAAAATCCTCAGGGGAGGAGGGATAGTATCCTTTCCCACTGAGACCGTGTATGCTTTGGGAGGGGATGCCTATAATCAGGAGGTGGTGGCAAAGATTTATCGAATAAAAAGAAGAGACAGATCAAAGACCTTTTCTGTTTTTTTAAAAGATGCTGGGGAAGTAAGAAAAGTGGTGGATTTCATTAGCGAAGATGCGCAAAAGCTGATGGAGAAATTTTTGCCCGGACCTCTAACCCTGGTATTCAAAAGCCACTCTCCCAAACTATCTTTCGTTTTAGCCGGTGGTAACAGGTTGGGAATTCGTGTCTCTCCCAGCAGGTTGGTGTATCGGATTTTGGATGAAGCCCGGGTTCCCATTACCGCCACCAGTGCCAATATCTCCGGCAAGAAAAGCTGTATAGTCGCCAACCGGGTTTTTTATTTCTTTAATGGAAGAATCGAATTGATCCTGGATGGAGGAAGAACTAAAATCTTCCTTCCCTCTACGGTCCTGGATGTGTCGGGCGAGGAGGTATCCTTGCTCAGGCTGGGAAGCATACCTGTGGAGGAGATAAAAGCGGTGGTGCCAAAGTTGAGAGTATTGGAGGAAGAAGTCGCAAAAGAAACGTAAGATGAGAAAATTCGCTTCTAACCGGAGATATGCATATATGGTAAAGAATTTTATTAAAAAATGGATTGTAGCTATTCGAGCTCCCTTTTTTACTGCCAGCGCCATCCCGGTTTTAGTGGGAACTGCTTTAGCCTGGAATCTAACCGGAAGATTCAGCTTTTATAAGTTCATCCTGACTCTTGTTGGTGTGCCCCTTTTCAATGCCGGGACAAATTTAGCCAACGACTATTATGATCATAGAACCGGAAACGACGAGATCAACACCAACCTCACCCCTTTCTCCGGTGGCAGTCGGGTAATCCAGAATGGACTGGTTCCCCCCAAACACATGTTGATTGGATCCTTTTTATTCTTTGGCCTGGGATCAATCATAGGTCTTTATCTGAACGCGGTCACCCCGGGGAATTTGATTCTATTTCTGGGAATCTTCGGATTTTTGAGCGGGTTTTTGTATACTTTCACTCCCATTCTTATCGGTTATCGGGGTTGGGGAGAGTTCTTGGTGGGTTTAAATTTAGGTACCCTGGCTATAATCGGAGCCTATTATGTTCAAGCACATACTTTGAGCTGGGCGGTCTTCTGGGTTTCACTCCCCATCGGATTTTTAGTGGCGGCTATTTTATATATTAACCAATTCCCGGATTATGAGGCGGACAAAGCCGTGAACAAAAGACACTGGGTGGTGAGATTGGGGAAAAAGAAGGCGGTTTATGGCTATTATTTTTTGATTTCTGCCACTTATCTGGTGATAGCGGGAAGCGTGATTTTCAGGGTGGTCACGCCTTTTGCCTTAATTTCTTTTTTAACTCTTCCTTTAGCTATTGGCGCCATTAAAATCCTGAAATTGAACTATGACAAAATCGCGGAACTCATTCCCGCCCAAGCCAAGACCGTCCAGATGCATCTTTTGGTGGGGCTCCTTCTATCTTTGGGTTTTGTAGTGGGAAGGATTGTATAAGGTGCGGTGCAGGTTTTGGGGAAGGATACTAATAAAGATTTGAAGATAAAGTTAAAATGAAAAAAACTCAAAAAGATATAGAACCGATTTTGGAAGAGGTCAAAAAGAGTCTTCAGAAAATTTATGGAGAAAAATTAAAGGGAATCATTTTATATGGCTCCTACGCTCGAGGAGATGCTACCGAAGATTCAGACATTGATATTATTGTGCTTTTGGGTGAGATTAGAGATTTTGATGCCGAACTGGATACACTTTTTGAAGTAATCGGTCAAGTAGACTTTAAGTATGATACCTTAATTTCGGTTCTCCCTCTGGAAGAGAAACAATATTTAGCACGAAGGCTGCCCGTAATCCTTAATGCAAAGAGGGAGGGCGTTTCCATATGAGAAGAGACAAAGATATTTCTGACCTCCTTCAAATGGCAAAAGAAAGTCTGGAGGTGGCTGAAGATCTATTTAAAAGTGAACATTATGGTTTTTCAGCAAGCCGATCTTATTATGCAATGTTTTATGCCGCCGAAGCTATTTTGCTAACCAAAAATCTCTCATTTTCAAAACATAAAGCTGTCGTTTCTGCGTTTGGAAAAGAGTTTATTAAAACAAATCTTTTATCCCAACCGTTACACCAGTATCTTAGAAATGCTTTTAAGTTAAGACAATTGGGAGATTATGGGCTACCAGGTTCGGTGAGTGAAAAGAAAGCCCAGATATTGATTGAACAGACAAGAGAATTCATTGGCGAAGTTGAAGAATATTTGAGAAAAGAGGGTTATGAGTTGTGATTTGGAATGAAAAAGGGGCACTATCAGTTTTTTAATTTCTTATGACTGATTTAATTCTGCTTCATCCTCCTTGTGTCTACGATTTCAGGAAAAGCTCGATTTTCTTTGGTCCCATAAGTGACGTTATCCCCTCCACTCCGGTTTTTGAAATGTATCCTCTGGGCTTTGTCAGTCTCTCTTCTTACTTGAATCAACATGGTTATGATGTGCGGATTGTGAACATCGCTTCTAAGATGCTTTCCAATCCGCACTATGATCCGGAAAAAGAGATCAAAAATTTAAAAGCGAAAGCTTTTGGTATTGACCTGCATTGGCTGCCCCACGCCCAGGGGAGCTTAGAATTGGCTAAAATAGTTAAAAAATATCATCCCCAAACCCCGGTGATTTTCGGAGGGCTTTCCTCCACTTATTTTCATCAGGAGCTGATTGGTTATCCTCAGGTGGATTTTGTCATCCGCGGAGAATCGGCGGAGGTGCCGCTTTTAAATCTTTTGTCAGCCCTGCAAAATGGAAATGGGTTGTCTTCAGTTCCCAATTTGACTTATAAAGAGAATGGGAAGATAATGACAAACCAGATGAGCCATGTTCCAGAAGATTTAAATGAGTTTTCCATAGATTATGCTCACATGATCAGATCAGTCATAAAGTATAGGGATTTTTCCGGCTATCTCCCTTTTTCGGATTGGGAGAAATATCCGATCACGGCGGTTTTTACGTGTCGGGGCTGCACCTATCATTGCCGAACCTGTGGCGGCTCTTTTGAGGCTTATCAAGAGTTCTGTCACCGAAAAAAGCCAGCCTACCGGGATCCAAAATTGGTAGCCTCGGACATCAATCGGATTTCCAAATATTTCAAAGGTCCGATTTTTGTGATTGGGGATATTTTTCAACCCGGAGAGGAGTATGCTCAAACGCTTTTAGATTTGCTTAAAAAACAAAAGGTAGATAATCACCTGGTTTTGGAATTTTTTGACATTCCTGACCAGGATTCATTAAAAAGAATAGCTTCATCCATTCCACATTTCAATATTCAACTTTCACCTGAGTCTCATGACCAAAAGATTAGAGCTGGTTTTGGTCGACCTTACGACAACCAAAAAATGGAGGGGATGATAGGGTCCGCCTTAGAATTTGGCTGCCAGAGGCTGGATTTGTTCTTTATGATCGGCTTGTCTCACCAGAATTATCAATCGGTTTTGGATACGGTGGAATATTGCGATTACCTGTTAGAAAGATTTGGTAAGGGGAAAGGACTTCATCCTTATATTGCACCTTTGGCTCCTTTTGTAGATCCGGGGAGTTGCGTTTTTGAGAACCCGGAAAAGTTCGGTTACAAATTGTTTTTTCGCACTCTGGAAGAACACCGGCGGGCGCTTTTGAGTCCAAGCTGGAAGCATATGTTAAATTACGAGACACACTGGATGACCAAAGATGAAATTGTGCAAAGCACCTACCAAGGAGCCTTAAGGCTTAATGAAATAAAATATAAACACGGACTTATCAGTTTCAAAAAATTTAAACAGATTGAAAGAGGAATCAACGAAGCCATAAGGGTAATGGATAAAATCGATGAGATGACAGCAAATGAGGGAGACTGCAAAGTGAGGATGGAAGTGAAGGATCTAAGAAAACAAACTAATACGCTAAAAACTTCTACGCTTTGCGATAAAAATGAACTCAAATGGCCCGTGCGTTTTTTCAAATTCAACGTTACACGAAAATCTTTTAGACTTTCAGCTTTTAGATTCGCTTCCCTCACTACAGGCTTGAGAATAAAAAATATCCTCTGGTTGATCTTGCGGGGAGGGAAAATTTAAGAAAATTCGTATGAATCTTTGATAGCTACTCCGCCTGTGCAGAAATTGGCACCGACGCTACGGTATGTATCTAAAAGCATAGCCCTGCCGACGGTTTTATCGGCGGGGGTTTTTCTCGGGTTGTGAATTTAAGACGGGGTAATAATCACCTTCCCCTCGCTCCCCTCGTCACCCTCCACCGTGATTTTTGTTGGAAGGAATTGTTGGACCACCCAGACGTTGGTCAAAAGATGCTGGGATATCCGGGAAACGGTAAAAGAGGATTGCCCTTCTGCCAAGGCTAAATAAGGGATCAATTGATCTGATAGATGTGGATCAACGGCGGCTTTGGTTACTATGAATTCCAAAAATTCTTGACAAGCCTCCTCTGCTATCTTCTCAGCCCTCTTACCTATTTCGCCCAAAGCTCCGAAACCGGCTACGGAGTTTTCAAACTCCGCTTTCAAAAAGAAAAAGGTGCCCTGACCGATAGAGGGAGCTTGGACTATTTTAATTTCTGGTGAAAAATCTTTTTCCTTTAGTATTTTTAAGGCTTGGTTTTTCTGTCTTTCTGCAATAGGGGTAGGCAAATTGGAGACGACTGAGATTCCTGTTAGATTCAAAAGTCTTCCTCTTTCAGTCAAATTAAGAGATGCCAATTTTTCTACTGGATGGATCACGCAATGGACTTCTCCTCCTCCTTTAGGATACCAGCCCCATTTCCTTATCTGAAGCTCCATTTGACACCCGATCTTTCTGACCATAGGCAAAAAGATCTCTTTTAGATAATCAAAAGGAGGACTCCAGGGAACATGGGTCCCGCCTAATAATGTGATATGTGAACTCTGCTCAGATAAACTCAAAGGTAAAAATAGTGCCTGCAAAATCAAAGATGTTGATCCGGCGCTTCTTTTCTCTTCTGCCACATTGAAAGTGAAATCTCCGCCTTTGATTTTTTGGGGAGAAAATTTCAAGGTCAAAGACTGCAGCTTGTTTCCTTCGACTTCGGCTTCGCTGATGCTTTTGCAGGCATTAACCGAGGTGAGATGCTGGGGCTGTAACCCGGGAATCTTTCTCCCCTTCCTGATGTTGGTTATCTCTACGGGTTTTTTCAAAAGACAGGAAAGGGATAAAGTGGTTCTCAATATCTGCCCACCCCCTTCACCGTAATTGCCGTCTATTTGCAAATGCATTCAAAAATCCTTTTTGCTAAAGTTTATGAATTGCTAATCTGATCAATTAAAAATGCAAAATGAAAAATTCAAAATTACAATCCAAAAAGAAAAATTAAACCCTTTGCCAAAATAGTCATTTCGATTTTGAATTTTTAGTTGCAATTTTTAATTTTGCTTTTTGAATTTTGCATTTTATAAGTTAGTGCGCATAAGAATCTTCAAACGCTCAGCCTAAAATATATTATCTTCTGCGGAATTGCAAGAGGATTCATCCCGATAAATCGGGACGCATTTGAAATCGAATAAGGAGGGAAACAGAAAAAGCCACGGTTTCTCCTCGGTCCCAGTTGGTGTTACTCAGCCAGGAGCAAAAAAGAAAACGGTGGGTGAAGAACACCCACCGTGAGCGAAGCATTAAACTACTTGGGTTTCGCGTATTGGGTCATGCCGGTGACATCGATTATCACTACGGGTTCCTTTCCAACAACCCAGGCATCGTGTCCAGGAGGAAGTACCGACACGTCGCCTGGACCAAATTCTTCCTCCGTACCGTCATCCATTCTTACCCTCAACCGTCCCGAAACGTGATACAGGGTGTGCAGGGCCTCGCAGCTTTTGGTCTTGACTATCGGTTTGACGGATTCGGACCACTTCCATCCCGGCTCAAAAGTGCTTCGTCCAAAAGTAATGCCTCCCAGTGTGACAAGTTGGAGCTTTCCCTTGGGGAAGGAACGTGTTTCATCCGGCGAATTCAGACTTTTTTTCTCCATAGGTTTCATATTTTTTCACCTCCTTTCTTCAGATGCGTTGACATTAGTCTTAATGCCCCGCCAAAGGCGGGGGGAAATGCCGGTGCCTTTCCAAATTCATTATTCAGCGGTGCCGACCTCTCCTCTCTCGTACTCCCGCCTTGCTTTCTTGAGAGTCTTTCGGAACTTAGGATTAAGTTCCTCAGCCATAGTGTCCATCAGATCGACCATGTCCTCATAGTCTTCCGCCCCTATAATGACCACTTCTGGATTGCCATTTCGAGTAATCACCATGGGCTGATGACCATAGCTGACCTTATTGATGATCTCACCTAATTGATAACGGACTTTTTTAGCGTTAATGCTTTTTGGAATCTTAAATATCGCTTTGTTTATCCTGATTTTTGAAACATTCATACGACCCTCCAGGTTGGTGTATAAAGTACACACTCAATATAGAAAGGGAACTACACCATTGTCAAGATGAAAAAAACACCAATAAGTAAGTGGTTGAAAAAAAGCAGGGGAAGCCTGTTTATTGTGGAAGACTTGCCTTAAACAAGTGCATCAATAATGGTCATCAACTATTTAACTTGACGTCTCTTGTAACTATAAGTTGTTCTAACTGACTTTAGTCAGGTTTAGGTGCTAACGCCACTAAAGTGGCTTAGAACTAGACCTTAATCTTATGTGGAAACAGGGTATGTTGACTTATTTGGTTGAAGACCATAATTGATGCACCACCAGTTCTTATGTAAAAATCTTTCCGGGATTCATGATCTGTTCGGGGTCGAAGGCGGATTTGATCTTTTTGGTCAATTCCACACCGGATTTTCCGAGCTCCTGCTCCAAATATTTGGCTTTGGTTATTCCAATTCCATGCTCACCAGAGAGGGTCCCACCCAATTTTAAGGTCATATCAAAAAGCTCATCCACTGCCTTCTCCACTCTTTTCATCTGTTCTTCGTTCCGCGAGTCGCACATGAAGGTGACATGCAGATTGCCATCACCCGCATGTCCAAAGGTGTTTATTCCGACTTGATGTTTCCGTGAAAGCTCTTGTATGTGCTTAACCATAGCGGGCAATTTGCTGGCGGGAACACATATGTCTTCATTCACTTTAGTAGGAGCTATCCTCAAAAGCGAAGCGGAGATTGACCGTCTGATTTTCCAGAGTTGTTCCTTTTCATCCTTAGTTTCAGCATACTGCAGACTCTTTGCCCTTTTTTCCTTGCAGATTTGCAAAACCTTTTCAAACTCCTGTTGCACCTCGGCCTTATCATTTCCATCCGTCTCGATCAAAAGGACCGCCTCAGATTTTTGGATATTGTCCACCTTAATGTATTCCAGAACACAGGATAGTGTATCTCCATCTATAAATTCCAAAACAGAGGGAATGATACCGGATGCAGTTATCGCCGCCACCACTTCGGCGGCATCTTCCATTTTATTAAAAGTTGCCAGCAAGGTCTGTTCATATTTGACCTTGTCCAAAAGCCTCGAGGCTATCTTGGTGACCAATCCCAAAGTCCCTTCTGAGCCAACCAAGAGTCCTTCCAAATCGTAGGAGTTTTCATTTTGTCCATTTCCGCTAGAGGCGAATCCGCCTTCGGCGGACAAGATTCCTGTTCTCATAATCTGTCCATCCGAAAGAACTGTCTCCAGTCCAAGCACATAGTTTTTTGTCACTCCGTATTTTCTACCCTTTAATCCTCCGGAACATTCTGCCACATTCCCTCCCAACGTGGAGAATTTCAAGCTGGCTGGATCAGGGGGATATAAAAGCCCAAATCTATCCACGTAATCAGCGAACTCCTGAGTGACTAAACCTGGCTCAACTACCGCATATTTTTTCTCTTTATCCAGAAGCAAAATTTTAGTCATCTGTTCGAAAGTAACCACGATTCCACCTTTGACGGGAAGGCTTCCTCCGGTGTAGCCTGAGCCTGCGCCTCTGGGGATTACCGAGATCTTATGTTCATGGGCATATTTCATCAGTTTGACCACATCTTCGGTGGAGTGAGGAATAACTATGGCATCGGGAAGGAAGCTTTTGTTGGTGGCATCATAAGAGTAGCAGAGTCTCTCCTCTTTCGAAGTGAGAACCTGCTCTTTACTAAACAATTTCTTCAAATCATTTTCTAAATTGCTTTTCATTTTAGTCCGCCTTCAAATTTGCTTTCTTTCGTTGGTAACGGACATCTTATCCGCTACTATAATAGCGTCACGGACAGGGTGTCCGTGACGAACAAGGAAGATTAGAGTGCAATAAAAATGACACAAAATTTGATACGGAACTGAAAGCCTCTTTGTTACTTCATACTAAGATAAAAAAAGCCCCCCATACGGGGGGCTTTAGGTTTTACTTTTCTATGTCGTATTTGATATTCATCTCCGTGGAGAGCTTCTTCATAGCCGCAATCACGCTCTCTTCCAGGGGGACTCCATTCCTCCTGTACTCGTCATATTTCTCGAATTCCTTTTCACCATGAATGTAGATTCTCTGTGCTCCTTTAGCTTTATTGGAGCTCTTTAAACCGGAAAGCATTTCATCCATAGTGGCTTTGAATTGATTCAAAGGGATGAAATTCTCGATCTTTAACGCTCCGAAGAAATGTCCCACATTGGCGGGGACTGGCTTTCCTGCCTTTTTGCTGTCCACATTGGGACCATAGCCCGCGCCGGATAGAGCACCGGAGAGGACGTCCACCAGCAAAGAAAGCCCATATCCTTTGTGCCCGGATAGGTCTTCTCCTGCTCCACCCAGAGGAAGAACTCCCCCACCAACCGCCTTGGTCATGTTATCCAGCACTTGCTTGGTGTCAGAAGTAGGAACACCTTGTGCATCTACGGCCCAGCCTAAAGGCATGTCCTTGCCTAATCTCTGCAGAACCTCTAATTTTCCACGAGGAACCACAGTAGTTGCCATATCCAAGACATACGGTCTTTCCTTGCCGCAAGGGGCGACCACGCTGATGGGATTTGTCCCGATGATCATGTCCCGACCGAAGGTAGGAACCGCTAAAGGAGCGGAATTGGTCATGGAGATACCAATTAAGTTATCCTTCAGTGCCATCATGGAATAGTATCCCGCAATTCCATAGTGGTTACTGTTTCTTACCGTGACAAAGCCAGCTCCAATCTTTTTTGCTTTGTTAATGGCTAAATTCATCCCAAAATAACCGGCGGGCTGTCCCAAACCGTTCTGCCCATCTATCGCGGCAGTAGTGTCCGATTCGGTTACAATCTTTGGCTTGATATTAGGAAGTATGGTTCCTCCCTTAATCCCGTTGACATATCTCATCAGACGGGCAACTCCATGCGAGGGAATTCCTCTCAAGTCCGACATTACTAATACATCCGAGGTGACCTCGGCATCTTTTTCCGGAACGCCCAATTTCACAAAGACCTGGCTGCAGAATTTCTTCAGCCTTTCGTCATTGACAATTATGTCTGCCATTTCTGTTTCTCCTTTTTTTGAGGTTGGTTTTTGATTTCAGAAATTTATTATTTTCTATGATTAGCTTTTTTTAACGCGACAAGTGTCGCTACTCCGCTTAATTCCCCCCCTCACCTTACCCTCTCCCTGGAGGGGAGAGGAGAAACTTCTTAATGCGACACAAGTGTCGCTACTCCGAAATCTATTTCTCCAAGCAAGGATAAATCAATCCTGCCTGCGGCATCACGTAAGATTTGAAATTATTACCGTGTTTCTCTTTCACCCACCCTATGGCATCCTCGATGCTTTTTGCGGACTCGTAGAATCTTTTTTCCAGATCCTCCTTTTTTATATTTGAAACCACCAAAATATCAAATCTCTTTAAGACCTTAGCATTTCCTACGGCGGTATGTCCACCTACGGTTATTTTCTCCTGTTTGGTATTCAACAATTCATCCAAAGAGGAAGCTTTCAGAAGCCATTCAGCGAAAGTATCCGAGCCGATTCCTTCCCGGCACTCTGAAATCAGAACTATTGTTCCCCCTTCTTTTAAGACTAATTTTGCATTATTTATGGTCTTTTGGGACTGATACAGGCTCACATCCTTGGGATAACCTCCGGCACAGGCGAAGACCACGTCCGCCTTTTCATGGAATGGCACACGGTATAAATCTCTACAAGCTTTCCATCCCGCCTCAAAAACCTGCACCAGATCGCCTGCTACAATCTTCACGATCTCCTTTTTGTCATTGATCACCACATTCAAAAGAAAATCGACTCCTGCCTTTTCGGCGGCTTCATCCATCTCATCGGAGATTGGATTACCTTTGGTTTTGGCAATGTCTACTTCCGGGTTAATTATCATGGCATGGTTTTTCCGAACGGTCTCCCGGGCGACTATTCCCGGAAGTATCCCCTTTCTCCCTCCGGAGAAGCCACCAAAATAATGGGTGGTGATGAGTCCGGTCATGACTTTCACCTCTGAATCGAGCCAAAGTTTGTCCACCAAAAGCTCGTTTCCGGTGGAGAGCTTTCCCAGAGAGACATTGTTTTTGTCACAGTCATGGCTTATGACTTCATACTTATTTACAATCTCCTCACCAAAATTATCTATGTTTTCTTTCTTCGTATGGGCACGGTGCGCTCCTGTCCCCACCAAAAATTTGATATTCTCGTCTTTAATTCCCCCAGCGTGTAGCTCGTCCAAGATGGGCAATAACAAATTGAAATTCGGTCGTTTATAAGGTGTGCCTCTGGTATAATCCGAGACCACCACGCAGGCGGTCATCTTTCCCTTGGCGATCTCCGAGAGTCTTTTTGTTCCAATTGGATTCTTTAACGCCTCAATTTCCGCTTTGGTGACATCGGGAAGTCCGGGCACTTTTTTCAATTCCAGAATTCCCATCACATTCTTGTCATTCAATTTCAACTCTTTGTGCGAATCGCCATATTTTAAATCGATCTTCATATTTTGTCCTTTCCCGATCTATTGGGCAGGGTTTACCCCTGCGGACTTTATTTATTGCAGAATTAAATATATTATGACTCCCCTAGAAATGCAAGAAGATTTTGTGAAATTTTTAACAAAGTAAACTTTTTGGAGTGTTCACCTTTAGGTGAAGCGAATGAGACCTTACTTTTCAATTGCTTCAGAAACGATAAAAAAATTGACTTTGCAAATCAAAAGCGTTATTATAATCCAAAATCGTAGTCATGAAATTTGAGAAAATGAAAAAGGTTAAAACGTTCGTAAGCAAGATATTGAGAGGAATTTGGTTAAACATAGGTAGGGCCTACAAGGAAATGAAGAAGTTGCTTTGGGGTCATCGCCAGGGAATCCAGATGTTTACCCCACTGTTGACCTTGGTGGTTTCTTTAGCTGCAATTTGGATTTCCTACCACGCCTTACAACAGTCTCGGAAATCTGGTTCTACAATGATCGCACAAATGGACACACTGAGCACTCTTTTCACCAAAGTAAATGAGCAGATTTCTTACCTCCCGACCAGTGTAGGTAGATTCGATAGCACAGTCAGGGGATTAAACGAGGGAATCAGTAAGCAACAACAGGAGTTTCAGAAATCAATAAGTGGATTGCAAAGAAATGTCGATAGTTTCTCAAAAGGGATTGCAGACTATGGAAGAATTCTTGCAAAGATCGTTGAGGCAAGTGATAAACAACTTGCCTTATTAGATGAACGGCAGAAACTGTTGGAAAAAGAGCTAATGAGAAGACCCAAGCTGAAATTGGGGGTCAAGGAATGCGATAAGGATACATTGGGAAGGTTGAGCATTATGCCCCAAATTACTAATGAAGGCGACGAAATAGCACTAAACTGTAAAATAGTGATTGCAGTTCCTGCGGAGTTTCACTTTGAGAGTTCTGGCTTCGTGGTTTGGGAATCAACGGCGAGAGTGCAAGCATGGAGTTACGAGGTAAATACATTTATCCCTTACAGAGGGGAGCGAATATTTACTCCTTCGCTATCCAACGAAAAGATGAAATTCTCGATAAAAATCCTTCCAGATGTAAAATTTCCTTACAAGCTACAATATATCTTATATCACGACAAAGGAGCAGATATGGACACTCTTGTCATCAATTTGCCGAAATGAGAATTTAGAATTGAATTTTTTGTTCTGTCAGGAGCTACTCCTGACAGTGTGTCAGGTCTAAGGGGTCTGACACAACCAAAAACCGCACCAGCAAGCTGGTGCACTCCAGCCTGAGATCGCGCTATGGTTTTGTCCCATCTGGATAGGCGTCGGCTAAGAGTTGGATGGGATGTTTTACTTTTTGCCTCATCTTTTTCTGGAGGAAGGTCTCTTCGAAGCGCATCATACAGCCGGGGCAACCGGCAACCAAAAAATCAGGATCGATTTTTTCCATATTTTTTAGTTTATGTTTCATCACCCCCACGGAGATGGGATAATATTTCAAATGGAAAGACCCTCCGCCTCCACAGCATCTGTCCGCATCTTTCATCTCAATAAACTTCACTCCGGGGAGTTCATTTAATATCTTTCTGGGTTCAGCTTTTATTCCTTGACCCCGGTTAAGATGACAGGGATCATGATAGGTAATGGTGTATTCATGTTCCGGCTTTATGAAATCCTTTTTTATATCTATGACTTTGGTCAGAAATTCAGAGATGTCATAAACTGGAATGTCGAAGTCGACTCCCAAAAGTTCTTTATATTCCTTCTTTAAAGTTAAACCACAGGAAGCACAATTCACCACAATGCAGTCCACTTTGGCATCTTTGAATATCTTCAAGTTCTTCTTAGCGTGTTTAATTCCGGTTTTGAAGTCGCCTGAATTGTAGATAGAGGTCCCACAGCATATCTGTCCCTTTGGAATCACCACCTCTATATCGTTATGAGTTAAAACCTTAATCAACGCCTCACCTATTTCTGGATAGACTAAGTTCGTGCCACAGCCGTAAAAATACCCCACCCGCATCTTGGGATTTTTTACCTTTATCACCTCAGGAATTCTTTTTCTCAAGGGTTTCTTGGCAATCTTAGGATAGATTCTATCCTTCCATCCCTCAGGAAAAGGTAAAAATAAAGTCAAGGGATTTTTCTCAGGTAGAATTTTATTGGCTAATCTTCCGGCAAAGACAGCCCATCTTGCCACCGGAGGAAGGAGCCTTCCCCTTTTTATCAAGTGACGAAAGATCAATCTTTCCAGGAGAGTGAATTTTCCTCGATCCACTAAATCTGCCCTGGCGCATAGGATCAGATCGTCCGACCTTACCCCGCCGGGACAAGCCTCCACACACGATTTGCAGTTTAGACAGAAGTTGATTTTTTTTCGAAACAATTCGCTTAAGTCGATTTCTCCCTTGTTTGCCGCATTGATTAAAGCCACTCTCCCTCTGGGTGCGGCGGGTTCATACTTTATCTCCGCATAAAGTGGGCAAACCGAAAGACAGGTGCCGCATTTTAAGCATTTGAGAAGTTGATCTTCCTTTTCAGCGATATGCTTATGTGTATTGTTCATAGCTTTACAATCCTTTCTTATCAACATAATACGAATTTCTGCAATATAATTTCAAAAGGACAATTGTCAAGACATTATGGAATGAAAGTATCCCCGAAAATTCCTCAATTTGCCAGAGCCTTAGAGGAATTAGGAGTAAGGATGATCTACGCCTATTCACCTCAAGCCAAGGGGAGGGTGGAGAGGAAGTTCGAGGTACTCCCCCGCCTTTGGCGGGGTTTGGAGCTCAGGTTATATAACATCTCCACCTTAGAAGAGCCAACCGCTATTTAACAGAGAAGTTTATTCCCAAACATAACCTAATGTTTTCCCGCTCGGCTAAAGAAGGTGGCTCTGCCTATAGGCCTTTACCAAAAGGATTATTCTTAAAGGACATCTTCTGCTTAAAGGAGGAAAGGACGGTTGCGGGGGATAATACTATTAGTTACCGGGGAAAGACTTTTCAGATCCTGCCCAATGAATATCGGTTAAGCTTTTTCAAAGCTAAGGTGGAGGTGCATGAATATCTGGATGGTTCCGTTCATATTTTTTACCAGGGCAAAAAGCTGAAACATAAACCCATATCAAAAGAAAGAATCAAATACCTCCAACCCCTTATAGAACAAAAAGAAAATGAGCTTGTAACTATCAACTACTGACATTTTCTATTTGCATTGACAATTTCTGATTTTTTTCTTGACAGGGAGGGGAAATTTAGATATACTATTACTTTATGTTATTGAAATAGATCGGAAAAACATGGTTTTGTAAGGATTTTGAGGTGTCTGCTATTTTTAAAGGAGGAGGTTATAAGACCAAGAGGGTAAGGATTTGTGCGCATGAATTCTGTGTCTTGAGATAAGTTAAGAATCATCCAGATTGCTTTGAACAGATTCCGTGTCAATTTTCATTATTTTTAGAATGGCTGATTTTTTAAAAATTGTTCGGTGTGACTTTATTCATCGCCTTAGCTTAGCGAAAGGTCAAAGTGCCGGGTTAGGATGGAGTTTACGCCCCATGAAACGCTCGGCTTTTTTAAATTTTGCTAAAGAATGTCGCAAAATGGTTATTGGATTTTGCTTTTTTACGTTGAATATTAACTTTCTACAATCATTCGTATGTGGGTGCTTGGCATCGGTGTTGAAGCCCGGGGAGCAAACGGACGTCTCTGTCTGGACATCTGTGCGCGTATTAAACTTCGTTTTTTGAGATTCACTACAAACATGGTCACTTTCCAACCAGTTAGGAGAGCTTTAGCATGGACATTTTCACCCTTTGCCGTTGGGATGGATGCTTCGCATCAAACAACCTAACCCATACCCAAGTAAACATAAAAAGATTAGAGGTTAATAAGTCATATCAGTGAAAAGCGAAAAACCAGCAACCCGAAATATTCACGCTACCGAATTCTTTAAAACAGAAGGAGCTTTTTTTAAAAGAGTAGAGAGGAGTCTTTTACGAGTCTTTGATTTGAATTAACGTTATCTTACCACAAATGGAGGATTGAGTTTGAGAAAAGCATTTTTGTTCAGTGGGATCATACTTTTTCAGTTTCTGTTGTGTAATGGATTGACATCTTATCTGAAGATTTCTGGGGACGTTTTGTATGCACAGGGGACAGAAGGGGAGAAAGCTTTGCCCCCGGTTTCCGCTCCGGTTGGGGAAACGCAGATTTTGGAGAAGAACATTGACCCGGAAGAGTACGTGGTAGGAGCTGGGGATGTGCTATCCATTGATCTTTGGGGCGAAGTCAATTATAGCTGCCAATTACAGATTACCCCGGAAGGTAATCTTCTAATCCCACGGGTGGGAAGCGTGGAGATAAGTGGGAAGAGCCTAAGAGAAGCCAAAAAAATAATCCAAGAAGCGATCATGACATCTTACAAAAATGTGAGGGTGACCGTCACCCTGGTAGGATTAAGAAGATTTAAGGTGACTGTGGCGGGAGTGGTGAGTGCCCCCGGGATTTACTCGGTCTTTGCCAATACCCGGATTTCTGAGGTGATTGCACTGGCCGGAGGCTTTCTGGAAAATTCCTCCCTCAGGAACATTGTGGTTACCCACTCTAATGGGACCTTGTCAAAAGCAGATGTTTTCAGGTTTTGGAGAATCGGAGATAGAATCAGAAATCCTTATGTTTTGGGAGGGGATCTGGTCTTTGTCCCGGCAAGAGAAATAAATATCAATACGGTCGGAATATATGGGGCCGTGAAATCTCCTGGTGAATTCGAGTATGCTGCAGAAGATAGCCTTCTGGATTTGATAAATCTAGCCTTTGGATTGACCATGGACGTCGAGTTTCTTCGAGCAGATCTAATCAGGTTTAATCCCGATCAACACACCACCCGGAATATCTCCATTGATTTAGAGGGTTTGATATCCGGCAACAACCCCCTAAATAACATAGCCTTAATGCCGGACGACCGAGTGTTTATCAGAACCATTCCTAAATTTCATAAGAAGGATCAGGTAACCATAAGAGGTGAGGTGCTCTACCCGGGAGTGTATGAGATTGAAGAGGATCAAACCAAATTGTCTGAGGTTATCGCTAAAGCAGGAGGATTTACCCCAGATGCCTCTCTGGCTGAAGCGGAGATGTTAAGAGTATATAATGTAGTTGACCCGGAATTTGAGAGATTGAAAAGCATTCCAGTAGCAGACATGACCAAATCGGAATACAACTACTTCAAAATGAGAACCAGGGAAAGACCGGGGAGGGTGGGGGTGAACCTCGAGAAGCTTTTTCTCCAAGGACGAAGCGAATATGATATTGCTCTGAAAAGCGGAGACTATATTAATATCCCACCCAAAAACATGCTGGTAAACGTCTCCGGATGCGTAGTAAAACCGGGATTGGTTCCCTACCAATCTGGTGAGAACTATAAGTATTACATAAAAAGGGCGGGCGGATTCTCCTGGAGGGCAAGCAAAAGCAAGATCCAGATTGTTAAGGGCTTAACCGGAGAAAGGTTGCGTCCCTCCAAATCTCGCAAGATTGATCCCGGTGATACCATTCTGATTCCGGAGAAACCGGAGCGAGACTATTGGGGATTTTTTAAAGACACCATGATCGTTTTGGGAAACTTAGCTACCATCTACCTGGTGGTTCAACAGGCTACGAAATAGTCAATTTCCAACTTAGATGAATGCAAATGTATTGGTTGTGATAAAAAAAGCAAAATAAAAACGGACAAGCTTGAGGATAGAAAATGGAGCAGGATAACGCGATTAAGAATGAACCAGAAAAAGAGAAGATAAGCCTTTATAGCTACTTATCCGTTATAGTTGGTTATCGCAGATTCATACTTCTGAATTTTCTGGGAGTATGTGTGGTGGTGGCAATCCTTTCTCTATTTTTGCCCAGCTGGTATAGCGCCAATACCACCATCCTTCCTCCCCAGAGGGAAGGGTTAGGGTTGAGCTTGGCATCTTCTGTGGTGGGGGGAATTTCAGGATTTGGAACCTCCATGTCCCTGCCCCTCATGGTCAGCCCATCAGATGTGATTGCGGCTATTCTCAAGTCCCGATCGGTGGCTCTTGCGGTCATAGAGAAAGAAGACCTAATGAAAACCTATCACACCAAAACTAAGGAGGATGCCTTAAGGGAGCTTTTTTCACATACCGAAGTCAAGGTAACCCCAGAAGGAATAGTCTCCTTATCATTTGAAGATAAAAATAGGGTCAAAGCGGCTGGTGTAGCTAATCGCTTTGTGGAAGAACTGGATCGGGTCAATCGGGAGACCAATACCTCACAGGCAAAAAACGCCCGGATTTTCATAGAAGAAAGGTTAGTTCAGACTAAAAAAGACTTGACCAAAGCGGAGGAGGATTTGAGGAAGTTTCAGGAGGAAAACAAGGCGGTTTCCTTGGATGCGCAGATGAAAGCCTCTATCGAAGGAGCCGCAGATTTGAAGGCACAGCTGGTGGCGGCGGAGATAGAGCTGAACCTGTTAAGTAAAACCATGTCTCCCTCTCACTCTCAGATACAGGGACTGAAATCGAAAATAAATGAGCTAAAAAGGCAGCTGGACATTTGGGAACTGGGAAACCCAAAGGAGGAATCGGAAGAGAGAAAGATCCTGGATGTCCCTTTTTCTCAGGTTCCGACTCTCAGCCTAGAGTTGGCTCGCCTGGTGAGAGAAGTGAAGATTCAATCTGGTATATTCGAGCTTTTGACCAATCAATATGAGCAATACAAGATTCAGGAAACCAGAGATACCCCCACTATTCAGGTTCTGGATAAAGCTTTTCCTCCTGAACGAAGATCGAAACCCAAAAGGACATTTTTGGTGGGACTGGCTGGAGTTTTGAGCCTGGTTACTTCAGTGGTCTTTGTGTTCGGGTTGGAATATTTTAAAAAATCAAAACAAAGAAACCCAGAGGAATTTGAAAGGATACAAGCTCTTTTGGGAGCTTGGAGAAAAGACATAGAAGATTTGAAAAAGAAAATCTCCTTTAGGCAGAAAAAAGATTCATCCTGAAGAGAAAATAGTTTTTCGAAGCTCGTTTAACGGTGTCGAAGCTGGTTTCGAAGCTTAAAGCTCGGTGATTGGAGCTGAAAACTCTTGACCCAATAAGAGTTTCGAGCATCGAGTTTCGACAAACGAACATCGATACGAGCTTCGCCACCGACAAACGATAAACGTCAACAAAATCTTTTTGAAGGATATGATAAAAATCGGTTTAATAGGTTGCGGAGATTGGGGAAAAAACCTGCTTAGGAATTTCGCTAACCTGCCCGGATGTGTGCTTCTTTCATGTTGTGATGAAAATCCAAAGCAAATAGAGAAGCTCTGTCCTAATTATCCGGGAGTGAAATTCACCAAAGATCCCACAGAGATAATCGAGAATTCCAATTTGGATGCGGTGGTGATCTCTACTCCTCCCGCCTCGCATTTCGAATTATCCAAGGCGGCGATTTTGGCAGACAAGGATGTGTTTGTGGAAAAACCTTTGGTGTTGAACGTTGAAGAAGGAGAGGATTTGGTAGGATTGGCTGAAAAGGAAAAAAAGATTTTGATGGTGGGACATATTATGGAATATCACTCCGCCACTTTGAAACTAAAGGAATACATGGATAAGGGGGAACTGGGTAAAATATATTATCTTTATTCCACCCGGGTTAACTTAGGAAAGGTGCGGGATATTGAGAATGCCCTGTGGAGCTTTGCCCCTCACGACATCTCCATGATTCTGTTTTTGTTAGAAAAGGATCCAATTTCGGTCACTGCCAGCGGTGAATGTTATCTGCAGAAAGATAAAGGTATTGAAGATGTCGTATTCTTGAACATGCAGTTCGAGGACGGAATTATGGCACATGTTCATGTCAGCTGGTTGGACCCACACAAGGAAAGAAAATTAACTGTCGTGGGAGAGAGGAAAATGGCAGTTTTTGACGATTCCAAATCAGCAGAGAAAATCGTGATTTACGACAAGGGGGTGAATATTAAGACAGATTATAGCACTTACGGAGAATATCTTAGCCTCAGATTCGGTGATATTTTGATTCCCCAGATTGAAAGCACAGAACCGCTAAAGGTGGAATGTCAACATTTTATTGACTGTGTTCAAACTCGTAAGCCCCCGCGAAGCGATGGCAGAGACGGTCTGCGAGTGCTAAAGGTTTTGGATGCAGCTCAAAGCTCACTAAAAATGGGAGGGTCCCCGGTTGAAATAAAATAATACAAAGGCGCTACATTTTTTTACATTCTACTTGGTCCCGTCTCACTTCGAAAATGCACATATAGTTCCCTCTCCCCTTGTGGGAGAGGGTTAGGGAGAGGGGGAAACATCACATCAGAAATAACTATGTATGTATTGATTTGAGCTTTTGTAACCACTTGACCTTTTAATCAAAAGGAGTTTGAGGATGGAGAATTTCATCGACAAATCTGCCAAGATTGGAGAAGGAGCGAAAATAGGAAAATATACGGTTATTGATAGAGACGTCCAAATTGGAAAAGGATGTATTATCGGAAACAACATTACCATCTATCCTGAAACCCAAATAGGAGATTTCGTCAGAATAGATGATAATACGGTGATTGGCAAACAGCTGATGAAGGCGGCAACTTCAGCTACGACTATAGAGCAAAAACTCCCGCCTGCCAAAATCGGAGACAACTGCCTTATCGGAACCTCAGTGGTGATCTACGCTGGCGCCACTTTAGGGAAAAAGATTTTAGTCGCTGATCTGTCTACTATCAGAGAAAATGTTACTGTGGGAGATTTCACGATTGTGGGAAGAGGGGTGGCTATTGAGAATTTCTGTAAGGTCGGTTCGTATTGCAAGTTAGAAACTAACGTGTATATCACCGCCTATTCGGAGTTAGAGGATTATTGTTTTATCGCCCCGTGTGTGGCTACCAGCAATGATAATTATATGGCTCGCAGTAAGGAAAGATTCAAGCACTTCAAAGGGGTAACGGTCAAAAGAGGAGGAAGAATAGGGCTTAATGCCACCATCCTTCCAGGAAAGGTGATTGGCGAGGATTCACAGATAGCCGCCGGGGCAGTGGTAACGAAGGACACACCATCTAAAAAGATAGTCCTGGGCGTGCCTGCCAAAGTCTGGAGAGACGTGCCCAAAGACCAGCTGTTAGAAAATCAATAACTATAGCAAACGTATTACTGAGCTTCATATAAGTAATTGGAAGATTTTGATTGACTACAATTTCCTCCCCCTTGATGGGGGAGGATTAAGGAGAGGGTGAAAAAAAGTATTTGATCATCCTCCCATTCAAGGGAGGGGAGAATGATTTTCCATTGTTTGCGCGTAACTCAGTAATTGATTGAAAAAGAGGAATAAGAGGCTTACTTGTTAGTTCAGAGCAACAGTAACCGACAAAATGACATTTGCTCTTAAACGGTTTGGAGGATTAAATGAAAGTTCCATTTTTAGACCTGAAGAGACAATATGGTGCCATAAAAAAAGAGATGGATGAGGCGGTTTTTTCCGTATTATCCAATACCCAGTTTATTTTGGGTCCCGAGGTCAAAAGCTTGGAAGAAAAAATCGCCTCCTATTGTGGGACGAAATTCGCCATTGGGGTGGCATCAGGCACGGATGCTTTGCTTTTATCCTTAAGGGCTGGTGGGGTGAAGTCGGGGGATGAAGTTGTCACCACCGGCTTTTCATTCTTTGCCTCTGCTGGGGTCATCTCCAGATTAGGGGCAAATCCAATTTTTGTTGATATAGATCCGGAAACTTATAACATCAATCCCGATCAGATTGAAAAAAAGGTCACCCCAAAGACCAAAGCGATAATGCCGGTCTATCTTTTTGGTCAGTGTGCGAACATGGATCCGATCATGGAGGTCGCCAGGAAACATAACCTCAAAGTAATAGAGGATGCGGCACAGGCTATTGGAGCAGAATACAAAGGGAAAAAAGCTGGAGCCATAGGGGAATTCGGCTGTTTTTCTTTCTTTCCCAGCAAGAATTTAGGCGGAGCAGGTGACGGGGGAATGGTGGTCACCAATGATCCGGAGTTGGCGGAGATGGTAAGAATTTTGAGAGTTCACGGATCCAAGCCGAAATATTATCATTCTACAATCGGTTATAATAGCCGTCTGGATACCATTCAAGCCGCTATACTCAGCGTGAAATTGAAATACCTGGACGACTGGACTAAGAAAAGAAGAGAGCACGCAGAAGTATACAATTCCGCCTTCAAAGATTTAGATATGATTACTCCCAAGGAAGAGAACTTCAATTATCATATATATAACCAATACACCATTGCGGTCAAAAACAGGGATGAGTTAAGAAACTATTTAAAAGAAAAACAAATAGGCCATGATACTTATTATCCTGTCCCTTTGCATCTGCAGGAATGTTACAAATTCTTAGGCTACAAGAAAGGTGACCTTCCGATTTCGGAAAAGAAAGCTGAGGAGGTGGTCTCCATTCCCATATATCCGGAGTTGACAGAAGAAGAACAGGAATATGTGATTTCGACCATAAAAGGATTTGTCACACGTTAAGTTAAATGAACTTGTTCGGGCGGGGGTTGAACCCCCGTCCGAACATGGGGTTCCCTTTCAGAGTTTTACATGTAATCATGAAGATCCTATCGGTTGTAGGGGCTCGCCCCCAGTTTATCAAGCTATCCGCTCTTTCCCAAGAGTTGAGGAAAAAACATCAAGAGATCATCCTGCATACCGGACAACACTATGATGATGAGCTGTCCCAAATATTCTTCTCCCAGCTTTCCATTCCGGAACCCGACTACAACTTAGGAATTGGCTCCGCGGAACATGGGGAGCAAACCGGAAGAATGTTGAAAGGAATAGAAGAGGTTTTGCTTTTCGAGAGGCCGGATCTGGTCATAGTTTACGGAGATACTAATTCCACCTTGGCTGGAGCTTTAGCCTCAGTCAAACAAAAAATTCCGGTTGCCCATGTGGAGGCGGGTCTGAGGAGTTTTAAAAAGTCCATGCCCGAAGAGGTCAATCGAGTTTTGACCGACCATATAAGTTCTTTGCTTTTCTGTCCCACCAGGACCTCAGTGAAAAACTTAAAAAAAGAGGGCATAACCAAAGGTGTTCATCTGGTGGGGGATGTGATGTATGATTCGTTAAGACAACATATAAAAAGAGCAGAAAAGATTTCTGGGATAATGAAAAAGCTGAACCTTTCAAAGAAAGACTTCTATTTGATAACCATTCATCGGGCTGAAAATACAGATATAGAAGAGAATTTGAATAAGATAGTCGAGATTCTATCACAGTTGGACAAAAAGACCGTTTTCCCCATTCATCCTCGAACTAAAAAGTGTTTATCCGAATTTAATCTTTTAGATAAGCTGGGATCAAGAGATCATCTTGTTTTGATCGATCCGGTGAGTTACCTGGATATGTTGGTTTTGGAGAAAAACGCTAAATGTATATTAACCGATTCGGGCGGAGTGCAGAAGGAGGCTTTCTTTTTAAAGACCCCCTGCCTTACCCTAAGGCAAGAGACCGAATGGGTGGAGACTTTGAAGAGCGGTGCCAACCAGCTGGTGGGACTGGAAATTGATAAGGTGGTCAAAAAAATAAAGAGAGAAGACTACCTTTCCCGCAAAGTTCAAAAGAGAACCACACTGACTTTAAAGAGAGCGAACACTCGAATAGCCAAAATCATTGCAGATTTTGAATTCAAGCGATCATAGAATGGAAAACATCGGTAAGAAGATCATAAGAAACACTATTTATAATTCAATCGGCAGAATATGGTTAATGGCGGTGATTTTGCTTTTGACCCCTTATATTCTGCATAAACTGGAGGTGCAGGTCTTTGCCGTTTGGTCTTTGGTGTTTGTGGTGGCAAACTATCTGGGCGTGCTCGACTTCGGCATCAGGACCTCCTTTGCCAAATATATAGCTGAATACCATACCAAAAAAGATCAAGACTCGATAAATGGGGTGATCAACTGCGGCATAATATTTTATCTGGCATTTTCTCTTTTTGTCACCGCTCTGGCAGTATGGCTAAGAGGTTCCATCATTTCGCTGTTGCAGATACCTTCTTCCATGCATGAAGAATCCACGTTCGCTATTTTGGGGATGGTATTGATTTTTTCTATGAATAACATCTTTAGTATCTTTGAGGCAGTTTTGGTGGGGTTACAACGTATGGATGTTCAAAACAAAATCATGATGTTTGCCTCCCCTTTCAATATCGCAGGCACTTTCTATTTTCTGGAGAAAGGTTTTGGCATAAGAGGATTGGTGCTAAACTATGGAATCGTTTCTCTTATTATCATAGCGCTCAATGTTTACTTTTCTTATCGCTTGCTTCCTTTCCTCCGAATAGGCTTATCCCGGGTGGATAAAAAGATTTTTAGAAGATTATTTAATTATGGCATAAAGATGCAGATATGCAACTTCGCCGCCATCATATACACGCAGACAGATAAAGTCATCTTGAGCCATTTTTTAGGGCTTAGCTTTGTGACCTTCTATGAATTGGGGCAAAAGGCGGCGAATGCCATCAGAACGTTGCCCATGCTTATGATCAGCGCTTTGGTGCCAGCGGTGTCCGAGTTGGAGGCAAGCAATGATAAGGAAAAATTGAAACAACTATATGCGAGAGGGTCGAAATACATAAGTTTGACGGTCTTCCCTTTGATTTTTCTGTCTGTATTAGTTGCCTCCGATCTAATCAATCTATGGGTGGGTGATAAGTTTGGTTTGGCAATCCTCACCTTCCAAGTTCTGATGATCGGCTATGGGATAAACGTGTTGACTGGAATGGGGACGTCAATGGTGCGAGGGATCGGCAAGCCCGAGTACGAGACCAGATATGCTGTCTTGACCCTGGTTTTGCAACTTGTCTTGAGCCTTACTCTGGTTCAGGTGTTTGGATACCGGGGCATTTTGGTAAGCGTGCTTGTCACCAGCATCGTGGCCGCTTTGTACTTTTTGTTAACTTTTCACAAGCTCCTTAGATTGGATTTTAAGACTTTTGCCCAAACCACCTACCTAAAACCTTTGGTGGCCTCATTGATTCCCTTTGCCATCACTTTTGGATTGAGCTTCTCTATTCAAAGTTCGATTTTATTTAATGGGAGATTAGGATACTCTGTTAGTTTGTTCCTCAAATCCATAGTTTTTCTGATATTTTACATTCTCTTGATCAACAGAAGCAAATTTTTGGATGTCTCCGATGCTCGATTATTTAAGCTGTTCCTAACGCCTCAGTCTGTGAGTAGGATTTTACAGTCGTAAAAAAAGTGGATGAGCTTAAGGAAGCGAAGTCATAAACGTTAAAGAGAAACGGACTTATGGTTATAACCTTTGTCTTGCCTGGCTGGTCGATTCATAAGCCCATAGGTGGTTTTAAGGTGGTCTATGAATACGCCAATCGGCTGGCCGAGAGAGGACACGAGATAAATGTGGTTCACCCGCTTTTGCTCTTTTCTGATGAAGCGAGGTTAAAACAAAAGATGAAGAAGTGCGCTCTACAGATGGCAAAACACTTTCTGAGAAGGGATAAAGTCAAATGGTTTAAAGTGTCCTCAAAGGTTAACATTCTAATTGCTCCTTCTCTAAGAGAAGAAAACATCCCAAAGGGGGATGTGATAATTGCCACAGCTTGGCAAACGGCTGAGTGGGTTAACAGATATAATCAGGATAAGGGAGAAAAATTTTATTTAATTCAACATTACGAAAACTGGAGTGGTTCAGAAGAAAGGGTAAAAGCAACCTGGAAGATGCCCTTGAAAAAGATCGTCATCGCCCGATGGCTGGTAGAAAAGGCGAAAGAACTTGGCGAACAGGTGGTCGCTTATATACCTAATGGATTGGATTTTGAACAATTCCATATTACACAACCCATAGAAAAACGCAATCCCAAAAGGATAGGAATGCTTTATCATAAATATGATTGGAAAGGCTCTCAAGACGGAATCGAAGCTTTGGAGATGGCAAGGAGTGAATTTACTGATCTGCAGGCAGTTTTCTTCAGCGTTTATAAACCTGACCCAGAAGTTCCTTCTTGGGTGGACTTCTACAAAAATCCTTCGCGCAGCAAGATAGTTGATATATATAATAGTTGTGCGATATTTATCAGCCCCAGCTGGTATGAAGGTTGGTCCCTCCCTCCGGCAGAGGCTATGGCTTGTGGGTGTGCATTAGTTACAACAGACAGCTTAGGAGTCAGGGAGTATGCTCTCCATGAAAAGACAGCTTTAATCTCAGAGCCTAAAAATCCGGAGAAACTATCACATAATATTATCCGGATGCTCCGTGACAACGACCTTCGCATATCCTTGGCCGAAAGCGGACATAAATTTATCAAGAATTTTACTTGGGAAAAAGCAGTAAACGAATTTGAAAAGGTTCTGCTAAATCAGAAATGAACACGTCAGTCAGCCATATCTTAGAATTGCCCTCTTTGTCTAAGAGAAATTTGCTTCTTTTTGTTTTCTTAGAGCTTCTGGTCCTTTCAGGTATTCTTTTCTTCCATTACCAAAACACCTTAGTTCTACTTGCTTTGGTCATTTTTTTAGTTTTGAATTTTCTGGATGTGAGAATCACTCTATGGTTTTTAATCGCATTCAGCATATTGGTGGTTTATCAACGTGGTGCGGTTACCGCCGCCATGATGATAGCTTTAGGTTCCGCTTATATATGTGTATGTCTATCAGTATTTCTTAAGTTTTGTTTGGGAGAATTTGAAATAAGAAAAACCAAGCTAAACCAGCCTGTTGCAATTTTCCTTATAATGGTTTTCTTTCAAACTTTGCGGGGAATACTCAATTCCTATCCCATACAATGGTTATTGATAGAATTTTTGGCTTACTCAGGCTTTGGCGTAGTGTTTTTGGTAATAAACCTTTGCTATAAAAAAGAGATAATAAAAAAGTTTTTCCAGCTGTTGATTGTTGTAGCATATTATCAGGCGATTATAGGTCTTTGGAATTACTTTCAAGTTGGACACCGAATCGGAGGATATCTTTTTGGGGTTTTCCCAAGTCTAGTCGCATTAGTTTTATTAAACCTTTCTTTTTACACTAAAGAAAAATCCAAAAAATCAATCTACTTCTTGCTCTCCATACCCCTGATTCTACATCTTTTGTTTGGTTTTACTCGTGGTTATTGGATTGGATTTATATGCGCCCTTCTTTTTTCTTACGGCATTTATCTATCTTACTGTGAATATTCTATTGGGATTAGGGTGTGGCGATTGTTCAAAGGGGCCATTATGTTCGTAGCAGTATTATTTGTGCTTTTAATTGGAGTCAAGGCGATTCTTCTTCAGGAAAACCTTCTGAGCAGCGTGAGCAGAAGATTTATATCCGCCTTTTCCACCAGGCTCAGCTCAGCTACGGCTTCAAATTTCAGCAGGTTATTCGAATACCGTGCTTGTCTGGAGAAAATCAAAAGCAGTCCCATTTTTGGCTATGGGGTGGGATATAGATTTCCGTTCAGAGATCCTTTATTTCAAAAAAAATTAATTGCCAGTGCTATTGTTCATCAATTCTATTTGATGATCACTTTGAAAATGGGATTGATTGGGCTTTTTGTTTTCCTATGGATGTATTATGTTTTCTTCAAAGAAGGTCTTAAGGGGAGTAAAAAAATAGAGGATAGCTACTATAAAGGTCTATCCTATGGTTTTATAGCGAATTCAATCGAACAACTAATTATCAGCTTCACGAATAATCAATTCGCAGCAGTGGATAACAATTTTTATTTAGCTTTTACCGTGGCAGGAGTTCTGGTAATAATTTCAAAGCGAGATCTAGATTAAACATGCATCTTTCAATCATAATAGTCAATTGGAAGGTTAGAGAGTTCTTAGGCCAATGTTTGAACTCGATCTTTTCTCTTTTAAAAAGCCGAAAGATTGAGGTAATCGTGGTGGACAATAACTCCCAGGATGGAAGTGTGGAGATGGTACGAAGAGAGTTTCCTCAGATAAGATTGATTGAAAACAAAGAAAATGTTGGTTTTGGACGAGCCTGCAACCAAGGGATTAGGATCGCCCAAGGGAAATATCTTTTCATCCTGAACCCAGATACTCTGGTTGGTCCCAATACCTTGGAGAACATAATGGATTTTATGGATTCCAATCCTAAAGTGGGAATTGGCGGGTGTTACGTCTACTATCCGGATGGCAAACCCCAGAACTCTTTCTACAAATTTCCAACTTTGCTTAGTTATTTCAGCCGAATGCTTTCAATTTTCCGCATTCTTCCAATAAACAGATTAACCCGTAAGTTCTTTTGGGAATATAAAGATAATGATATTTCTGGAACCGTCGATCGCGTTCTGGGTGGAGCCATGGTATTACGCAAGGAAACGGTGGAGCAGATTGGCGTATTTGACGAAGAGTATTTCATGTATGCAGAGGAATTGGATCTTTGTTACCGAGCAAAGCGAAAAGGTTGGGAAGTATCCACCATCCCTAATACTGAAATCATACATTATCACCTGCAAAGCGGACTTCAAAATATCAGGACAATCACCTTTCATTCATTTAAAAGCGATTTTGTTTTTTTCAAAAAGTTTTTTCCGCTTCATAAGCTTATTATCATTAGAATAATGCAATTCTGGGGGATTTTTTTCCGCTTGTTGACTTGGGGGGGAATTTATCTATTCACGCCTTCCAAGAAGAGTCTAGCCAAGGAAAAATTTTGGGGGTACATAAAACTTCTGTTTTCAAATTTTGATTATTCGAGATATTTTTTCAAATAAAACCATGTATACAGCCATTTATTCCAAAATGGGACTGAAACCATTATCCAGACCAGAGAAATTTAGAACACTATGCGATAAAAAAACTTGCTACCAAGATTGCGGAAATAATGGACACGGCGAGTCAAATTTCCTTCCTAAGAGTAGCCCTGGAAACGTTAAAGATATAAGAGAAAACAGGAGAATCAAAAAGATATTGATTATAAAATTATGTTGTGTAGGAGACATACTTTTTACTACGCCCGCGTTACGGGCTTTGCGGCGAGGATTTCCCGAGGCTCACCTGGCCTATTTGGTGGGAAGCTGGAGTAAGGAGATAATTGAGGACAACCCTAATCTGGATGAGATCATCATTTACGATGCGCCAGCCCACGCATCCAGTCGGTGGCGCGCTTTCATTAGAACCTTAAGCTGTTTACGAAAATTACGACAAAAAAAATTCGATTTGGCGGTTATTTTTCACCGCACATCATTTAGTGGTCTTTTTGCTCTGCTCGCCGGAATTCCTAAGCGGATTGGATTTGATTATGGTGGCCTAGGGAGATTATTGACCCGAAAAGTAGTGTTTGATGCCAGCAAGCACGAGGTGGATCGCTACTTAGATGTAGTAACTTCTCTGGGGATCGAATCAGCTGGACGAACAACTGAAATGAAAGTAATGGCAAAAGAAGAGAATTACGTCTCGAATTTACTGCAGACCCATGGCGTAAAAACTGTAGATAGGGTGGTCGCTATTTTAGCTGGTGGCGGAAAAAACCCAGGTGCATCCATGCCGATCAAGCGGTGGCAGGCAGAGAAATTTGCTCGACTGGCTGATACTATAATCGAGAAATACAAGGTCAAAGTAATCTTCCTCGGTGGACCAGGTGATGAAGAAGTGGTGAAGAAAGTTGTGTCAGGAATGAAAAACGAGTCGATTAACTTGGTAGGAAAGACCAATTTTAAGCAATTAGCTGCAATCTTGACACACTGCCAGCTATTTATCGGCGGCGACTCCGGTCCCCTTCACATTGCGGCAGCTGTGGGCACACCGACAATCGGCATTTTTGGCCCATCAGATCCCAGGCTGGTTGCTCCAAAGGGAGAAAACCACTTGGTGATCTGGAAGCATGTCTCCTGTAGTCCCTGTTACCAGCCGGAAACTGTCCGGACTAACTTTGATTTTTCGATCTGCCCCAGAGGTATTCCGGAATGTATGGAAAAAATAATGGTAGAAGATATCTTAGCCGCCGTTCGGGAGCAGATGGAGGAAAATGATTAAAAATGCAAGCGAAAGAGCAAAACCTTGTCCTTAGGAAAGGATAGGCAAGGAGACTCATCAAGTTTATAAATTTCTCTGATAACGAAAAACAATAAAATGTGACTTTTTGAAATGAAGATACTTCATGTTTTTAAAGATTATCATCCCGTGGTAGGGGGTATACAAAATCATATCCAAGTCTTATCGAGCGAATTAGCAAAGGACAAGAATTTTGAAGTTGAGGTTTTGGTAACTAACACCAAATCAAACTCCGTGACTCAATATATGGATGGGGTGAAAGTGATCAAAGCTGGACGAATCACCGAGGTGGCTTCTACTCCGATCAGTATCAGCATGTTTAAATTTATGCAAGAGGCAAGACCCGATATTCTCCATCTGCATTTTCCGTATCCATTAGGTGAATTAGCCAGCCTATTCTTTGCCAGGTGTGATAAAATGGTGTTGACTTATCATAGCGATATAGTCAGACAAGAGAAGTGGCTACATCTCTATATGCCCTTCTTGAAGCAGTTACTAAGGAAAGTGAGGGTTATTATCTGCTCTAATCCCAATTATATCCAAGGTTCAAATCTGTTGAAAAAATACATAGACAAAATTGAGATCATCCCCTATGGGATCGATGTGGTGCGGTTTGAGAACGTGGACGAAATAGAAGTTGCGAGAATCAAAAAAAGATATGGGAATGCAATAGTTTTATTCGTGGGAAGGCTTTGTTATTACAAGGGAATAAAGTATTTGATAGAGGCTTCTAAAGAAGTGGATGCTAAGTTTTTGCTTATCGGAGATGGAAGGTATAAGTCCGAGTTTGAAGATTATGTCAAAAAGAATAATCTTGAAGAAAAGGTAGTTTTGTTAGGCGAAGTGCGAGAAGATGAATTACCACATTATTACCACGCTGCTGATTTGTTGGTTTTGCCTTCCACTCATCGAAGCGAGGCATTTGGTATTGTCCTTTTAGAAGGAATGGCGTGTGGCTTGCCTTTGATCACCACTGAGTTAGGAACAGGCACTTCTTTTGTTAATATTCATAACCACACTGGCTTAGTGGTACCACCTTGTGATTCAAAAGCACTCAAAGAGGCTCTCAACCGTATTTTGAACAACAAAGAGCTTAACCTAAAATTTGCTCAAAACGCCAAGGAAAGAGTAAAAAATGAATTCTCGAAAGAGAAAATGGTAGAAAGTTTTAAAAATTTATATTATCGTATTTTGAATACTTGATTTATATCGGAATCTTGGCAAGACACTTTTTTCAAAAATCATGCGTTATCTCTTTACATTTTGTTGCGCACTGGTCATAGTTTGGATTATTACCCCAATTTTCATCGAGTTGGCTAATAGGTTGCGGTTTTTAGACTATCCTTCCGCCTTAAAAATCCACGCCAAACCCACGCCTCTTTTGGGAGGGCTGGCGGTTTTTGTCGGGTTTCTGTTTGCCTTATTCGTTGGCATAAAACTTCTTAATCTATCTTTCAATGCAGATATGGTTGGGGTGTTGATTGGGGGATTAGTAGTGGTGGTGTTTGGGCTGGTGGATGATAAGAAAGGACTATCTCCTAGTTATAAGTTATTGGGGCAAATTATCGGTGCCTTATTGTTTTTAATCTTAAGTCATAATGCCAAAATTCTCACCGGATCCGCTTGGGACGTATTGATCCTGCTTCTGTGGATGGTGGGTTTGATGAATGCGGTCAACTTCATGGATGCCATGGATGGACTATGTGCGGGAATTTCGTTCATCTCTGCTTCAGCATTTTTGGTTCTTGCCTTTTTCAACCACCAGACAGTCAGCGCGCTTTTAGCTTTAGCTCTGATGGGGGGGCTTTTAGGATTTCTTCGCTATAATTTCTCTCCCGCCAAGATATTCTTGGGTGATGCGGGAAGCATGTTCAATGGGTTCATCTTAGCCTGCCTGGGAATCTTCTTCGCCCGCGAAAATATTTCATATTCCAGTCTACTGGTCCCAATTTTAATTTTAAGCTATCCTATATTCGACATCTCCTTTGTAACCTTGATCAGGCTGAGGGAAGGAAGAAAAGTTTACGTGGGGGATTACAACAATTCACCTCGAAGGATCGCCAATCTTGGAGTCCAAACCACCAAAGTAGTTCTGTGGATTTATCTTTTCTGTTTTGTTTTAGGCGGAATGGGAGTTTTGGTCTATCTCTTTTTTGAATCTCCCATGAAGATGTTGATTGCAGTCTTGGTCTGGCTGATTTTGACTATCTTTGGAGTCCACCTCCAGAGGAATTTTGTCAATATTAAGGAAAAGCTCTTCTTGATTTTTGGGGATATGGTGCTAATCAATTTGGCCTTTCTGTTTTTCTTTTGGTTGAAATTTGAATCAGGACTTTTCCCCAACCCAATACCCGAACCTCTTTCTGAATATGTTGCCCCGGCTGTCTGGATTACCATCTATTGGCTCAATCTTTTTGCTATCTTAGGAGTGTATGAAGTTCCGGGAGACAAAAGATTCAAGGATAAAATGAAGGGAATAGTCAAGGCCATTTTTGGGGGGGTCATCATCTTTTTGATTCTGACTTTAAATCCCTCCTATCTGGCCCTCAAATCCTGGATTTTGCTTTTGATTTACGGTCTGAACCTTATGGGTTTTTTGGGGATGGGGCGAGGATTGTATATATTTTTCATCAGAAAACTTAATGCCCGCGGTAGATTTTTGCGAAAAGCCATAATTGTAGGAACCAAAGAAAATGCAAAAAAACTTTTTGAAAAAATAAGTTCCAGTCCTGAATCTAGCTACCAAGTTGTTGGCTTTGTAGGTGAGGATGAAGACTGTCCACAACAAAATCCTTCTGGTTTAAAAATTTTAGGAAATATAGAACACTTAGATGAGATTGCCGGAGAGAATAGAATTCAAGACATTTTGATTGCTTTGCAACCGGATTGGAAAGGATCTTTGCAGGAACTTATGGACCGGGTAAGCAACTTGGAGGTCTCCTTTAAAATCGTGCCCCATCCTGCCGATCTGTTCAGGGGATATCAGACTGCTCCGCTTGCGACGAACTTGCTTTTGAGGATATTCCCCAGCCAGATGAGAACCTGGGAGTGGGCGCTGAAAAGACTTTTCGATGCTTTAATATCCTTGGCAGTTCTGATTGTTTTTCTGCTAATTTGGATTTTATTTGGGCTTTTGAGCAAATTGAATTTTAAGGGTTCTCCTTTAGTTAAACGCGGATGCTTAGGGAAGGCAAAAAGAATCATTGGGATTTATAAGTTTAGGGTGTCAAAGGAAGAACCCGGATGGGAAAAGTCCAGCTTGACCTCTAATCTTCCTCAGGGTATATGGGGAAGATTTCTGAGAAGCTCCGGCTTGGAGAAAATTCCCATGTTTTTAAACATATTAAAAGGAGAGATGAGCTTGGTGGGACCTGAACCTTTGTGCCCAGAGACTTTTGAAAAATTATCATCAAATCTTCCCCTCCTTCCGAAAAGACTATATGTCAAACCCGGTCTTTTCAGTTTAGCTAAGATTAAGGGGAAATTCTCTGTCATAGACAGATCCGCCTCTGGCGGAAAGGACTATATGGATGGGGCAAAGGAATACTTATCGTACGACCTGAGCTATATAGAAAACATGTCTTTTTACTTTGATGCTAAGATATTTCTGGAAGGCATGGCACTGTTTGTCAAAAGACAATTTACCTAAAAAATGTCCAAGTCTGGATCCTTAGGAGATAAAAAAATGCTGGATTTAAAATTTATCCGAGAGAATAAAGAGAAAGTCAAGGAAGCGGTAAAAAATAAGAACGAAAAAACTGATGTGGACTTGATCTTAGGTTTAGATGAAAAGAGAAGATCACTTCTATCTCTGGCGGACGAGCTGAAACATCAAAGGAACGTGGTCACCGAAAAAATTGCCCAGATGAAAAAAGCAAAGCAGGATGCCAAAGAGGAAATTGAAAGAATGAGAAAGGTCTCCGACCAGATAGATTCTCTGGATAAAGAGCTAAAAGAGGTGGAGGAAAAAATCTCAAGCCTTCTTTTAACTGTTCCCAATGTCCCTCATAGTTCAGTTCCGATTGGTTTTGACGAGGATTCAAATGTGGTAGTGAGGATATGGGGGGAGGTTCCGAAATTTGACTTTGAGCCACGCCCTCATTGGGAGCTTGGGCAGATTTTGGGGATTTTGGACTTGCCCAAAGCGGCTAAGGTGACCGGCACCGGTTTTTTAGTTTTAACCGGAAAGGGAGCTAAACTCCAAAGGGCTTTGATAAACTTTATGCTGGATTTGCACTCAAGCAAACATGGGTATAAAGAGATTTTACCTCCTTTTATGGCTAACCGTCAGAGCATGACCGGCACCGGACAGTTACCCAAATTGGAAGAGGACATGTATCTTTGTGAGAGGGATGACTTGTTTTTGATCCCGACAGCTGAGGTTCCGGTGACCAACTTGCATAGAGACGAAGTTCTAAAAGCCGAGGAGCTCCCCATTTATTACACCGCCTACACCGCTTGTTTCAGAAGGGAAGCAGGAGCATATGGCAAGGATACGCGAGGGATGATCCGGGTGCACCAATTTGATAAAGTGGAGTTGGTGAAATTTGTGAAACCAGAAACTTCTTATGATGAACTGGAAAGCTTGGTGAGAGATGCGGAAGAGGTGTTCCAACTTCTAAAGCTACCCTATCGGGTAAGAATCCTGTGCACTGGTGATTTAAGCTTTGCCGCCGCTAAATGTTATGATATCGAAGCCTGGGCAGCTGGGGTAGGAAAATATTTAGAGGTCTCCTCCTGCTCCAACTTTGAGAATTTTCAAGCCAGAAGGATGGGGATAAGATTTCGTCCCAAAGAAGGAGGAAAACTCCAATATGTCCATACCCTAAACGGTTCCGGAGTAGCTCTACCCCGAACCATGATCGCTCTTTTAGAAAATTACCAAACCAAGGAGGGGACAGTTATAGTCCCCGAAGTCTTAAGATCTTATATGGATGGGATGGAGGAGATAAAATAGTTAGCAGGTTAGCCCTGAACCATACGGTTCAGGGTTAGAAAGTTAGAAGATTTTTGTTCGGGGTAGCGACACATGCTTGCACCGAACCTCGAAGCGAGGTGTATCATCACAAGAGGGTTAAGAGTTTGTAAGTTCGGTTTTGATTCCGTATATTTATTAGGTAAAGGTCTGAATCTAAAATTGAGTAAGGTGAAACATCCAAATTGCAGAATTATGGAATAATAGAGACGGAGGCGATTGCCATGAAGCTTGAAGAAGCAAAAAGAGAGTATCGGGGAGAGTGGATTGCTTTTCGTGCCTTAAAAGAGGTTGATAATTCTGAAGGGGAAGTAGTCCTGCACAATAAAGACCGCCGAGCATTTGATAAGGAACTCTTACGACTGGGGTTGACAGGTGTCTATATCACTTTTGCAGGTCCCCCAGTTCCTGAAGGTTATGCGGTAATTTTTTAACTGATGGATGTGTCTATGCGTTTCCCGATTTGTATCCCTCTGGTGGTGAGAAACGTCAAAATTGTTGGACCTAAAGGCTTGGTCAAAATCGATATGATTGTTGACACTGGAGCTGCGTTTACAACCCTCTCTTGGTCTGACCTCAAAGTAATTGGCTACGATCCAGCAGTTGTCCCTGATCGCCAGGAAATTATTACAGCTAATGGAATCATCGAGGTTCCAAAATTATGCATAGAGCACATGTCAGTAGGAGATAGAGAAGCCAGAGAAGTAGAGGTTATTTGTCACGACATACCTGAATTGGCTGGAATTCGCGGGCTTGTGGGGCTAAGTTTCCTGAAGCACTTTAGAACCATTATTGATTTCCGAGAGGGTTACTTGGAGGTCTCGTAAAACTGGATGGGGGATACAACTTCGGCTAACACCTACAAACGCTTGAGGTCGAATCCTGCCTGGTGTATTTTGAAGAAGAAAAGTTGCATCCGGATACCGCAAAATGGTTCAATAGGTTCACCATGAATGGAACAAAAAACGAAGTTGGGATAATATTAGGTATGCATAGACGAAGTATTGCGTATATGAACGAGTTAGAGCCATGCATGACAGGATAACGAATTATAAGGAGACGATAAATGGATAAATTAACTCATGTTAAAGCAACGCCCATTCGTTTAAAAGATCTTCGCGAGTATGATGAGCAATGGTTGAAAAAGGTTATTATGGATGACCCGTCAATTCTTGGTCTAGGTGATCTAATTGTCAAAGATGTTGAAAGAATACAGCCCAAGGCCGGAAGACTTGATCTACTTTTATATGATTCTGAGAATGAAAAACGATACGAAGTTGAGATAATGCTGGGCAGAATTGATGAAAGCCATATAATACGGGCAGTAGAATATTGGGATATAGAGCGAAAACGTTTCCCTAACTATGAACATTGTGCCGTTGTAATTGCAGAAGATATAACGACTCGGTTTTTAAACATAATTTCTTTATTCAATAATACGATTCCCATAATAGCTATACAACTTAATGCTCTTAAGATTGGCGAACAACTCGTTTTGAATTTCACAAAAGTTTTAGATGAGGTAATTCCAGAGGAAGAGGAGGGTGACATCCCTATAATAAAAGATCGAACTTATTGGGAGAATAAAGGATCTAAGGAGTCTTTAAAATTAATTGATGAATGTCTAAATATAATTAAAGAATTTGACCCTGTTTATTCCCTTAGTTACAACAAACATTATGTTGGTCTTCAGAAACGAGGCCACCCAAACAATTTTGTTGTGTTCATAGCTAAGGAGAAATTCGTGAGAGCTGAAGTGCGCTTAGCTGATATGGACTCGTCCAAAAGTATACTGGAAGAAAAGGACATCGAAATTGTATCGCTTGATAAAAGATCTGGCAGAATAAAATTCAGAATAACGAAGGCAGATATTGATAATAGTCGTGAAACATTGGAACAAATTTTCAAAACTGCATACAAGGAATGGAGTGAATAAATAATATCATGCACCACTGCCTTTGTCCCCCATTGTTGTTCTTCACCAACGGTAAATGAACGGGGGGTGAAGAATACCCGCCTTCAGCAAGCAAGTTTTGGAGTGTTCACCTTTAGGTGAACTGAACTAAAAATTTTCGATTTCCTGGGATCGACTGTCGGCAACACACAAAGGCCTGGTCAAGCTGAAGCTTGACATTCCAGAGAATCAATCAGAGGTTCTAATTCATGCCCAAGAGAAATGAAAAATATTTAGGGGGATATGCCGAATATCCTTTGTTTTTCAAAGGCTTTTTGGTATTCGGCATAATCGTGATCGCCTTCATTTTTATCTATTATACTCAGAATGTGATCGGAAAAATCAAGCAGGATTCCAAAAGGGTTTTGACCGCTTATGCCCGGCTGTGGCAGATGGCGGCTTCTGAGTCTCCCGGGGGACCGGAGATAGATGTGATCTTTGAGGAGATCATCCAGAAAAGTGACTTCCCCATAGTGGTGACGGACGCAAATGGGGAGCCTCAGGCTTGGAGAGAGGTGAACGTGGCATGGGATGATACCACGTATGCGTCCAGACAAAAGTTAAAGAAAATTGTTGAAGGGATGGATAAACATAAAGAGCCTATTCCCATCTACTTCGGGGAGGAGAAAAAAATCATCAATTACCTCCATTATGGAGATTCCAGGCTGATCACCAAGTTGAAACTGATGCCTTTGGTGGAGGTGGGAGTTTTATTCTTGTTCATTTTGGTGGGGTTTGTCACCTTTAGAAATATCAAAAGATCGGAACAGCGCTCCATCTGGGTGGGAATGGCAAAAGAGACCGCTCATCAACTGGGGACTCCCCTTTCCTCCCTTTTAGGCTGGCTGGAACTTTTAAAGACAAAATGCGAATCCTTCGGGACAATCCCTCAGGACAAGTCCGTTTCCGCCGAAGGCGGATTCACCTCTGGCGGACAGGATAAATCCGCTCCCTTTGGTACTTCAGAAATAAGACAGGATGGACTTGAAGCATCTAAGTTGGAAGGGATTAAATTTGAATTAGATGAGATGATAAAAGGAATGCAGGCTGATATTAAAAGACTGGAAAAGATCGCCATTCGTTTCGGGCAGATAGGGTCCACACCTGAGCTGAAATTGACCGACTTAAATAAAATCGTCTCCGAGACCATAGCATATTTCAAGCGCAGGCTTCCCCATGCAGGCTCAGGAGTAGTGATTAAAGAAAATTTGGAGAATTTGGTTCCGATTAAAGTTAATGCAGAGCTATTGAGCTGGGTCATAGAAAACCTTTTGAAAAACTCATTAGAAGCAGTGGACTCTAAGCAAGGTGTCATCGAAATTTCCACTAAATTGGATCAAGACAAGAAAAACATAACCATAGAGATTTGCGACAACGGAAGGGGAATTCCTTCCCGCGAACAGAAAAAGATTTTTAAACCAGGATATACCACCAAAAAGAGAGGATGGGGTTTAGGGCTTTCTTTAGCAAAAAGAATAGTGGAGGAATATCATCTGGGGAAGATATTTTTGAAGGAATCTATACCAAATGAGAGAACCACTTTTTTGATAGTAATCCCTATCCAATAAATAGGAGTAGCAGACCTTGTCGTAGCGAAGCGAAGATCCCGCACAATGGCGGGGGTCTTGGTCAGGAGGCGCGACACAAGTGTCGCTACTCCAATAACCCGGAGTAGCAGAGCTTGCTCTGCGTTAACACACATATCTAAAAAGAGATCATAGAAAGATAAGGCGATGAAGATGAAAGAGGAGATCAAAAACATTCTTTGGGTGGATGACGAGATCGATCAGTTAAAATCGCAGATAATTTTTTTGGAAGGCAGAGGTTATAAGGTGACCGAAGCATCCAATGGCGAGGATGCGGTGGCTTTGGTGGGGAAACAAGATTTCGATTTGGTTTTGTTGGATGAGCAGATGCCGGGTAAAGATGGTCTTACCACTTTGGAGGAGATTAAGGAGAAGAGACCTCATCTGCCCATTATTATGGTAACCAAATCCGAAGAGGAAGATTTGATGGATCAAGCCATCGGTAAAAAAATCGATGACTATCTGACCAAGCCAGTTAATCCCAGCCAAATATTCTCGGCGGCTAAAAAGATTTTGGAAAGCAAAAAGATAAGGATAGAGAGAATGGCCCGGGATTATACGCAAGCCTCCAGCAAAATCAGATCCTCCTTATATATGCCTTTGGGTTGGCAAGACTGGATCGAGATTCATCGCATTTTGTCCGAATGGAATTTGGAGATAGATAATTTTGGGGACCAAAATTTAAAACAGATGCATGATGGTCAAAAAATGGAATGCGACATTGAGTTTGGCAAATATGTTGAAGCTTTTTATCTGAGGTGGCTATCCAGAGTCGATCCTCCCACGCTTTCGGTGGATGTGGTCAAAAAGCATCTGTTTCCGCTTCTGTCTCAAAAAATTCAGGTCTTTTTCATAGTCATGGATTGTATGAGATTGGACCAGTGGCTCTCCATCGAACCAGTCTTGGATGAATATTTTAACATAAAAAGAGAGTATTATTATTCCATCCTCCCCACAGCCACTCCTTATTCTCGTAATGCCATCTTCTCCGGTCTTTTTCCTTCTGAGCTAGCTCAAAAATATCCCGAGCTCTGGAAGGCTGGGACACAGGACGACTCAAGCCGCAACCGATATGAGCATCAGCTTCTGGACGGTCAGCTTAAGAAGCTGGGACTTTCTTTAAAATCCGAAAGCAAATACGTTAAGGTGTTGGATGCCGCCGAGGGTGAGTATTTAGCTAAGAGAGTTTCCTCATACAAAAATACACCTTTACTTTCGGTGGTGTTCAATTTTTTGGATATCTTAGCTCATGGAAGATCACAGTCAGAGATCTTAAAAGAGATGACCCCGGATGAATCTGCTTACAGGTCTTTAACCAAACCCTGGTTTTTGCATTCCTCTTTATTTAGAATTTTAAGGTATCTTGCCACTTGCGACTGTGCCGTGGTCATAACCTCTGATCATGGAAGCGTTTTGGGAACCAGAGGAACCATTGCTCTGGGCAAAAAAGATACCTCCACCAATTTGAGATATAAATATGGAGATAATCTTAACTGCAATCCCAAAGAAGCCCTTTTGATAAAAAATCCCGAAGAATATAAACTGCCCCGATATAACATGTGCACCACCTACATCATCGCCAAGGAGGATTATTACTTCGTCTATCCCACCAAATATAGCGAGTATGAAAGAGAATATAGAAACAGTTTCCAGCATGGAGGAATCTCCCTGGAGGAGATGATCCTGCCGGTGGTAACCCTAAGACCGAAAAAATAAGGTTAAAGGTCAAAGGTTTCAGGTGTAAGGGTAAAAACTCCCTTTGACCTTACACCTTTAACCTTACACCTATCTTTTTACCCCTAATACCATGAGAGAAAAGACCACTTTCAGTCCAGAGGGGACTAAAGAATTTGGTCGTGCTTTAGCCCAAGAGCTTGAAGCCGGTTCGGTGGTGGCTTTGATTGGTCCCTTGGGCAGTGGAAAGACCGTCTTGATCCAAGGTATATGTTCTGGATTGGGTGTAGCCGAACCTGTGACCAGCCCCAGCTTTGTGATCATCAACGAATATCCGGGAAAGATTCGGGGAACCTTCGTCTGGGTGTATCATTTTGATTTATATCGCTTGGAGAAGATCGAAGAATTTATTAAATTGGGATATGAAGAGTATTTTTATGGGAACGGAATCACCCTCATTGAATGGGCAGAAAAAATCAGAACTTTTCTGCCGGAGAGGAGAGTGGAGATAAATTTAGAGATTGTGTCGGAAAAGGAAAGGAAAATATTTGTTAGAAGGTTTGAAAGTTAAAAGGTTAGAAAGTTACCAACTTTCATAAAAAAGTAGGGGGAGGGGCTTGTCCCCTGCCAATAAGAGTTGACCCAATACCATGAAAGTTCTTGGCGTTGACACCTCCACCATGATCGTAGGTATAGGTATTGTGGAGGAGGATGAAATTTTAGTTGAGGTAAAATTCAGCGTGAAGATCACCTATTCTGAAATACTCCTCTTTTGCATAGATCAAGCTTTGAGGAATATTGGTCTGAAGATAGAGGATATA
>Ga0315277_10000933_pt1 | contig 43940 bp, 73 predicted proteins | sample YL17G05_15_MG_FD_203695 | JGI IMG/M metagenome (GOLD analysis project Ga0315277, IMG submission 203695) | Sediment microbial communities from Yellowstone Lake, YNP, Wyoming, USA - YL17G05_15 | ecosystem: Environmental > Aquatic > Freshwater > Lake > Sediment | place: USA: Wyoming | collected... | reverse complement strand
TACACTACTGTTCTCATATGACATATATAAAGCTTTCGTATCTGCTTCTTTGATTGACGTATTTGTTGGGTCAGGGCGAAGCCCACACATCCTCAGTAGAACGTAATCTCTATCATATAGTTTATTAGTTATATATCGTTACATCTATCTTGTATAGTTAGTATAGCATAAAAATAATAGTATAGAGGTACTATTATCGTATAAGGTAATCTATGTATCTATTACTTATCATAACAATAACTATATACAGAAACCAAGGTTTCTATACTTCCTTACTCATACTATACCTCTGGCGTTAGTGTCGTTAGTGTCGCTTAGTAAAGTATTTATATATGTAGATATATCATATACTTACATACTTAGATACTTTCCTATACCCCCGTATGCCTAGACGAAAGGTGGTTGGTACAGTCAAAAATTTATATTAGATTAAAGGAGTAAAAACAATTAAAAATTCCTATGGTAAAAGTAATAGGGGTAAACCCCAAACCCTAACCTTTATATATAAGTGATGACATATATAAACTATGAAAACAGTGTTTAGAATATTCCTTGAGGATTCTGATATACTCGAAGCAACTGATTTGGAGAGTTCAACGGATGTGTTGGATGTGTTTGAATGAAGACCAAAGCGGATGAGTACACGGATGAGATAGTCAAGCATTTAAACCAGATAGATGGTATGGTTTCTAGGAGCGAAGTCATGTCTGCTGTCTTGACTAAGATAATAAGAAACACATACATACCTTTAGTCTTAAAGAAAGGCGTGTTGGAGATTGTTAAGGAAGGCGTTATATGAGCGAAGTTGAGAATTTCTTTGAGAAGGAGCCTATTGAAGTTCCTGTTCCTTATGACAAGGAAGCGAACAAGAGGCAGAAAGCCAGGGCGAATGCACAGAAATACAGAACCGCTAAACTCATTGAGGATAAGGACCACTTCAATAAGAAGCAAAAGGAGTATAGGGAAAAGAACAAAGATAAGTATAACTATATGCTTGCCAGATACTACTTTAGGAAATTGACCCCTGAAATGAGAACCCGTCTTCTGAATGAGACCGTTTGAATGCAGATGCGGATTCGTTATATCTGTCAACTACATCAACCTGCCTAGAAGGAAAGACAAGAAGAAGAGTGTAAGATGCCCGAATTGCAGGATGGAATGGATGCTGAACAGGTGGGACCTGAAAGGCGAAAGCTTACCTGGCAGGAGATGTATTGGATAAAGAAAAAAAGAAGAAACCGAGAGAGACAACGGAAGTTCAATAAACGTCACAAAGGCTATGGCAAGAAATATGCCGAGAAAGCTAAATTAAAGAACTACCTAGAGACTCAGGAACAGCACCCTGAGAAGTCCCTGAGAAAAAGGAAATTCTGGATAATAATCAAGTAGCTTAAATAAAAGATATGAAACTATATCTATATGGCAGTATTGGAGGAATCTACTAGAAGAACTGTTTTCAAACCGAAAACTTTGTTCGAGATTGCCAAGCCCAAAGAGAATTCTGTGCTTCTTAACAACCTATTGAAGGAATCCAAAGGGAAGTACACCGACTATATTTCTACCAACTGGCGTGACGGCAAAGATGAAATCACGATGGAACCCCCTGACAAGAATTGGAAGCTTTACAAGGATATATATGAAAAGGTTGGGATAATCAAGAATTGCATAGACAATACTGCTGATTTCGCACTCCAGAGCAGTTATGAACTTGAGGGACCCGAATCTGGTCGCAAGAAAATCGAAAAATTCAAGAAAACAGTGAATTTTGACCTAATTCTGCATAATATACTCAAACAGATGCAAATATACGGAAACTGCTTCATGGAGATAAGTAGGGAGACTGTTTTTGATGAGGACAAGTGGAGTCTTAAGATTCTGCCCCCAGAGCAGATGAGGGTTGTTGTTTACAAAGGCGAAGGCCGTGACGGACAGATAAAAGGGTTCAGGCAGATACCTCTTATGGGCAACAAGCCGATTGAGTTCACCACAGATGAGGTCGTCCATTTCAAATGGAACACGGCAACTAGCATGTTCTATGGCGTTTCCGACCTGAAAGCAGTCTGTGGAACGCTTACAAGCTTCCTTAACTTCCAAGAGGATATTGGGGAGATAATACACCGTTATGCTGCCCCTATAATCCATTGGCTGCTTGGAACAGAAGAGACACCAGCGACTGCGGCTGAGATTTCAGAATTCATAGCCTTGCTAAACGATAGGGATGTGGGACAAGACATGGTGACTTCTTCCAATGTCAAAGCCAACCCGATTGTCAACAATCTGAGGATGGTCCAGCCAGACGGGATGATTAAGCTATTGGAGAACCAGCTTATCGCTGGATTGAGGGTTCCTGAGTTTTTCATAAGAGGAGGGGAGAGTTCCAACAAGGCGACTGCCGATGTCATGCTCCAGGCGTTTGACAGGAAGGTGAAAGCCATAAGGCAAGCGGTAGGCACAATGGTGGAGGATTCTATCTTCAAGAAGATTGCACCGACTTCCGATGTCACATTAAGTTGGAACGAACTCAGCGTTGAGAGCGAACACACGAAAGCGGAGGAGTTCATGTGGCTTGTTCAAGCGGGAGTTCCCATCAAGGTTGCATTAGATATGTGCGGCTGGGGAAGCTGGATTAATGATGTTGAGGAGGCTATGAAGGATTCCTCCTTATCCACACAGCCTCCGAGTCAAAATCCCAAGCCCGACACACAGGTTCCCACATTGCCTGTGAATAAGAAGCAGCCTGAACCAATCAAACAGTCCTTTGAACCGAAGGAAGAGGATTACGCCACACAGGAGGAGTGGTTTAGCGAGTGGAAGAAATGGAAAGGAGTAGCTTAAATAAAAGATTATGAAAAGCCTTAATAGTTTGTTAAGCAATATAGACCAGAAGGCTGGTTTAACCCAGCACTCTAGTTCCGAAGAGAAGATAATCAAGTGTTCTCAATGCGGGACATCATATAGGGTTCCTGGTTATATCATTGATTATACCTGCCAGTGCAAGAGGAAGGTCACAGAACTTGATGCTTCCAAACTCACTGACAGGATGGCGAATTGGCAGAGGGATTACATCCTTAAGACACAGGCGAGGGATGTTACATTTCCAGCAACCCCGCATTCGCCTGAAAGTAATAATAATAAGAAACAGGTGGTATGATGCCATTACATCCAGATTTTCAGAAAATATATGACAAGATGGTTGCACAGTATGGTGCAAAGAAAGGGAAGACCGTATTCTATGCATGGGTGAACCAACATGGATATGATGACACCAAACCATTCCCAGGGAAGAAAGAGGGAGTGGAAATAAGAGCGATGGAGAAAATCAGGTTCACAGTTCCTTTCGTTGTCGAGTCCATTGAGGTAAAGGAAGGAGAAACAATTCCGATACAAGAAGCGGGTTGCAGGAAAATCAAAGGAGTCATGCTGAAAGCCACGACAAGCAGGAACGGAAGGACTTACACGATGGAAAACATAGAGAAGGCCAGGTTTACGTCAGACACACTCAGTTTGAACCATACAGAAGACGTGACTGACAATGTGGGGACATTCATCCCACATATAACAAACGATGGCATTGATTTCGAGGCCAAGATTTATAATACTGGAAAGCACCCTTATGTGACCGATATGATTGACAAGGGGCTGATTAAATTCACAAGCATAGAGGCGATAGCAGGGGAATTGGTAAAGGAAGGGGACCAGATGGTTGCGAAGGACTTGGACATAACTGGCCTCGGACTTGTCAAGACCCCTGGAATACCAGAGGCCACATTCGCTATCGCTGAAGCGTTTGAAGATGACGAGAGCAAACTTACTTATGCTCAAAGGCAGGAACTTCCTGATAGTGCATTCGTGTATCCTGCTGAGAGGAAATACCCTATACACGATTTGGCACATGCTAGGAATGCTCTTGCACGGGTTTCCGCAAATGGCACACCAGAAGAGAAGGCGAAGGTAATGGCGGCTGTTTATAGGAAATATCCCGAATTGAAAAATAAAGAGAATCTAGGTGATTCAATGGAAGAGATTAAAGAATCAACTCCTCCAGCACCTACAGTCGTGACGCTTGATTCAAAAGAGATTGTTGAGAGCATAAAAACTCTTGCAGAAACCATAACCAAGAATCAGACAGTCGAGATTGAGGCGTTGAAGAAGGAGATATGTTCCCTGAAGGAGAGCAAATCCAAGGGGATAGTGACTGACGAGAGGAAGCCTCAAATCAGATTGAAGATGGAAACAATGAAAGACGGTCTGAAAGAGTTCTACTCTCCAGATTTCCTTTACTAAGGTGATATTATGGTAGGAACAATAAGAGAAGACCAGGGTTGGTCTTATGGCGGAATAGCACAAGAGACTATCTCAGGCGGACAGTTCGTCAAGGCTACATCTGCGGCTGCGGCAGCAACACTACCCAATCTTGCACTTGTTGACGCTGCGACTGACCATTTGACATGTGTAGGAGTTGCAACAAACAATGCCACATCAGGCAATGTAGTTGGGTTTATGATGAGAGGCGTTGGTGACTTCTATTGTTACAGTGCTGTCACAGCAGGTGTACTTGTCGGGATAGCTGACGGAATAGCGACTGCTGATGCTGTTATACCCATAACGACATCATTGTGGCCTGTTCAGGGTTCACAGGTGCTTGGTAGGGCATTGACATCAGCGGCATCTGGCGCATTGACAAGAATAGTGTTTAACACGGCTGGGGGCTTTTAAAGGTGATTGATATGGCACAAAGATTACAGGAATTAATGACTACGACAACCGAGCCTGAGATGATTCCAAGTCAGATTTATAGCACAGTCATAGAGGCTGTGAAAGATAAGCTGGTTGGGACTAATCTCTTGGCACTTAGGATAGGTTCAGACGGCATACCTGGCTCAAGCGTTGATGTTGTGACTCAGGATGTTAACTCAATGACAGTCTCTACGCTTGCTGAAGGACATGAAGTCCCGATAAGCCTTGAGGCGGTTTCAACTTTCAACCTGAAGCCTGTCAAATACGGTCTTAGACCGCTTATAACCAAGGAAATGATTGAGGACAACAAATGGGACATAGTTCAGAGGAACCTTACGGAATCTGGTTATGCAATGGCACGAAAACTAGATAGCCTGATAATGGCGCAGATAGAGGCTGGCGATAGTGCTGCTTCACATACAGTTACAGGTGGGACTGCAATAACTCTTGCAAATATAGTCACAGCCATATACAACCTCGAATATGACGGATACCATGCAAGCGACCTAATCGTTTCCTCTGCTGTGGCACAGGACATAAGGCAGATAAACACATTCGTTGAGGCTGACAAGTCAGGGGTAACCAACCCAAGCCAATCCTTGATTGGTGTCATCTACGGCATGAGAGTATGGCAGACAAACATGGCGACTGCGAACTACGCATACGTCATAGACAAGGACCATGCTGTTGTGCTTGCTGAGAAGAGACCGATTACGGTAGAGAAATACAACGATGTCACAAGGGATTTAAGCGGGGTCGTTCTGACTGCGAGATGGGTATCAAGATACCTTCGGGCAAACGCCTGTTGCGTGATAACTACAACTTAAAGGGGATAGGGGCATAACCCCTTAACCCTAAAAAGGTGATAATATGGTTCAAGGAATGAAAGACGTGCAGGTGTGGGCAACATCCGTCATAGGCGATGCACTTTCAATAGTAACGTCCATGACTGCTCCCCTAATAACAGCAACAAGCATAGTCCCGACATACAACAGCCTCATAGGGCTTGGCTCCCCACCTTCTTATTCAATGAAGATAGAAGTCGGAAGTTGGACAGGAACAGCAGGTGGCTCGGACTGGGTTAATTTCCCAGCAAAGTTCTCAAACATACCCAATGTTTATATAACTCCGTACAAGGGGTTCATAACGACAAGCATGGTAGTAGCGGGAAGCTTCATGGCTTCGGGGACTGCGAGTGTCGCTGCACAGTGGTTGGCGGTTGGGCTTTAGGTGAACTATGGCAATATCAGTAGGTTCCACATTGCAGTTGGTTAACTTATCAGGCACAGCCGCAGAGATAGGAAGCTATTTCGTTCAGAACAGCATAGGCCCAGCACAGATATACACAATACAAGGCGTTGCTTTAGGAAGTTTGGTAGCTTTCTACTATAAGTGATAGCATGACAACCCTGTGGGAAGTAGTATCTAGGGTTCAGAATAGAGTCAAGGATATTCCCACAGAGGTTGGTAGTGCTGTCATTTACCAGTATGCGGAGGATGCGGCTCAAGATGTCCAGACGATTACAGGAGAGACGATTAGCTCATTTACCGATATTGGCAGCGGTTTTGTTCCAGCAATATCCAATCTGGCTGCTGTCTACATACTCGGCTATATGAGCAATGTCGGAGTTTCCTATTCTGCTGGAAGGATGAGCATCAACAAGAATACCGAAGCAGCAGGGATTAACCAACAGCTTGAATACTTCATGCAACTGGCTAACAACTCGATACAGATGCTTGGCGGTGCGAGGATTCAAGCTGGGAAGACAGAACCTACAACTTAAGGTGATAAAATGAATGAAGAAAGAATTGGTATAAAGGGATATTTCAATGCCCACCTCTATGATGAAAATGGCAACCTGAAGGACTATAGGAATGGTCAGAACCTTGTCACAAACAAGGGATTCGACTTGGCAAGCCAAAGACTGTTCGACACGCTTGCAGGTTCTCCAGCAGCTACATTCATAGCAATCGGTTCAAGTGCTACTGCTGCTAACGTGGCAGACACAACGCTTGGCGGGGAACTGTCAAGGATGACAGCGACTTACGCACACACAGACGGTCAGCATAACAACTCAAGCACAGTCACATTCGCTGCTGGTGCAGGGACTGGTTCGGTTCAGGAAGCAGGAGTGCTTAATTCAGGGGCTACTGGGATGCTGTTTTGCAGACAGACATTCGGTGTTATTAACAAGGGTGCTTCTGACTCGCTTCAGATAACTTGGGCATTCAGCCTTTCATAAGTAGGCGGTGGCTCATCCAATGGGCTACGAGTTTGGGGAATCTCTAAAATCCCCATTTATTATTCATAGGAATCGCTATGACAGTTTGGATTGGTTCTATAACAGCTTCAACGGATGATGCTCATGTCTTATGGAGTACAGCAAGTGCTTTTAGCATTTACAACACACATACAAACATCTATGTAGGAAGTAGTACTGATATATCTTATCAAACATCTAGAGGATTTTTAAGATTTTCTATACCTCTCAATCCTACGGATATTCTTGCTTCTGTTTGGTTAAAAGTGAAGCAAGAATATAACCCATACGATGTTATTCCCGCAGGGTCGGCTTCTATACAAATTATGAATATAAGTAATGCCTCTGCATTCACTCTTTCGGATTATGGGGCTGCTTCGAGTCTATATAATTATCCTGTTCTAACTGGAAGTGTGATGTATAAGCCCCCACAAGGTAATGACATATGGATTTCGGGAAATATATATTCACCTTTCTCATTGTGGATGACGACAACTGGTTACACAAAAGATAATTATATCGGCATTAAGTTAAAGGAAGGCGGAGAAACTTCTGGTTTTTTGCCGTATTGGGACATTTTTTCATACGACAAAAACCCCTCAAGTGGAGTGCAGTTGGAAATAACATATACATTAGGTGGCGGTCCAACCGCTTGGTCTCAAGTCCTTTCAGAAACATTCACATTGGGGGATTCCTCAAAGAAGGCTGATTCAATCCTAAAGGCAGACACGGCACAGATTCTTGACTATATAAGGAAGAATCCAGGTCAATTCAAATCCGAAACGCTTGCTCTCGCAGATTCAATAAGGAAAGCTGATATTGCAACAAAAGCAGAAACAGTTACATTCGGGGATTATTTCACAAGGATAGCGAGCTACATAAGGACACAACCTGAGACCTTAAGCGTAACTGATAGCCAAAGAAAGACACCATTCAAGACATTTGTGGAGACAAGATGATAGTATCAATAGCTTTAGCTGTTATGGACAAAGACGGAATCCGTTCCAAGGAGGGGGATATTATCTGTGTCCGCCCTGCTGGATGGGAATGGGGAACGGAAGAAAGGAAGAGGTATTTGATAGTTGAAGTTGATTTGGGAAACAGTATTACAGCGATAGAGGATGCAAGAAAATTAGAAGTTCCACAACTTGAGACGGGGGATTTATGGTGGCCCGATAGTGTGGATAAAAACGGGAATTCTGTAGAACAGCCAAAAATTATCGGGAAGAGAAGGCATAACATCCCCTTTGCTGACTTGGATTCAAAGGCCGTGATTGACTGGAAGAAAGTGACTGACCAGACTGTTGATTATCAACCCTTAGAAAAACTGACCATACCTTTCACGAATCTGATTCTGGATAAGATTGCAGCCAAAAGGCTGACTGATACAGACCTGACTGGCATTAATTCAATAGGAAAATAATATGGCAACATCAAGACGGGCAGCAACAAACGAGTCAATCAGCACTTATGGTTCTGCTGGAAGGAATTACACTTCTTTGGCTACATGGGAAGATGCCACTGATGTAGATTTAGTGACTGCTACCACTTCTTACGTTCTTGAATGTTACGATGATGCTGCTTCTTTTAACGATTATGTGAGTATTTCAGGTGGGACCACGAATGCCACATATTTCAGGATTATTCGTTCAGCTTCGGGACAGGGACATGATGGAACTCCTAATAACGGTTTTACGATTATTAATACTACGGATGCTTCTACGATAAATATGGCTGAGAGTTATTGCCAGATTCAGGATTTGATTATTATCAGTACGCAAAATTCCGCTGCTTATCGTAATACTATTGGTGTAAATGTGGCTGGAGCTTTGGTAGTCGGATGTATAATTAAGGCTACAAATGCGGGTGCTGGACAGGGAAGAGGAATATATGTTTCTGGCCCTGTTGATCCAATCGTAGTAGCGAATTGTCTTGCTTTTGAATGTAAAACATATGGGTTTAATATTGCTGCTCCAAGCACCAGAAATCATTATCTTTATAATTGCACTTCCATTGGTAATGCATACGGTTTTCAGATGACCCAAGGTGTGACAGCGGGAACCGTTACCCTGGTAAACTGTCTGGCACAAGGAAATACCACACAGGATTTCTATTCCGATAATATAGTTACCGAAGCGGTTTCTTACTGTGCATCTGCCGATGCCACCGCAGATGATTGGGGTGGGACAGGAAACCACGCAAGTCATACTTTCACCTTTGTAAGTGCCGCAGGAGACGATTGGCATTTGGATAGCACTGATGTCGGAGCGATAGACTTAGGAGCAGACTTAAGTGCTGACGGAGTATTCGCTTTTAATGACGATATAAACAACGGAACAATGGGTGCGGGAAAGGCTGGTGAAACCCGTTCAGGCACTTGGGATATAGGGTTTGACGAGTATGTGGCAAGCGGAACGGCATATACACAAACCTGTGCAGAAACCGTGTCTTTAGCCGACTCCAAATATGGTGCGTTCAGTGCATTAAAGACAGAAAATATCACTACAGGCGAAGCGACAAGTAAATTGGCAAATATGTTGAAATCGGATGCTTTGACACTAGGAGATTATAAGTTCTTATCTTCAGGATTGTCAAAATCTGAAGCATTGGTATTGGCAGATTCAATAAGGAAAGCCATAAGTATCCTCAAGTCCGAGACGCTTTCGATTTCAGAATCCAAGATTTTCTCGTTAGCCAAGAGGATAGTGGATTCAATCACAATCGGGGATTACGTAACAGCGACCTTGGCTGGCGGGGCATTAACGAAGGCACTCTCCGAGACTATGACATTCGCAGAGAATGCATACAAAGCATATTCTATGCTTAAGGCAGAGACCTTAACCATTCCTGATTCCTTAGCAAAGGGGGTATCCAAACAACTTTCTGACGTATTGTACCTAACCATAGCTGGGGCATTGGGAACCTTGATTGAGGGGATGGCAATAGGGGACTACCTCATAAAGTCCGTGACTAAGCGTGTGTCGGACTCGTTGGCAATCGCTGATTATGTCTTGGCACAAAATATCGTTTTCAAGGTCCTTTCAGAAACATTAACCGTAGCCGATTCCTTGAGGAAACTCATAACCTCAATCCAGTCAGAAACTTTGACAGTAATAGAAAGCACAGGGAAACTTGTTTCAATAAGGAAATCAGACGCATTGACTTTCGTTGATAGCGTTGCTGGGCAACTTGTCTCCTTCACTATAAAGGCACTCTCAGAGAACATATCTATTGCGGAGTCATTCATAAAAGCGATGGTATCAACAAAGGCTGAAAACCTCCAAGTTTCTGATTATGCTCCAAAAAGCATATCCATAACCAAGGCTGATACATTGGCACTCTCAGAGAACATAAGGAAACTTGCTGCTATTGGAAAGTCCGAGTCGCTTCTGATTAGCGATGATTTTAGGAGGGTATGCACAACTATAAGGGTTTTCTCTGAGGCATTATCTTTGATAGACTCATTGACGACATCTATGGTGGGACCTGTTTCGTTAACACTTACACTCTCGGAAAGGATACAATTAGCTGATGCATGGAGGAGGATAATAAATCTCGGCAATCTGCTGGTGAATGAATTTGCTAGTATAGTTACCGATGATGTAAGCGACCATTTTGATGTTGACAGGATAATAGGGGATGATATTAGCGGAAGATTTGGAAGTGAATTATGACTACTATAGAAGAGATAAAAACCAACTTAAATTCATTGAATGCCAGACAAATCTATAGGGATAAGGCATCTGGAATAATAGACCAATTGACTGATTTCGTGGAAAGCATAAGCACGGGGAGTTCGAGTAACATACCCTCAAATAGCGTGGTAAGTGAAACAACATGGGATATTACCCCTACTGCTGGAGTCTTAAGCAACTATAGCAGAGGCGACCATACACATGGGACACCCACATCACCACAAGGAGGAGGGACACCCTCTGATACAGTGTTTGGGGAAACGACATTTGGCATAAATTCAAATGCTGGAAGCGGAACCCCCTATTCAAGGGGAGACCATACTCATGGGACTCCAACGAATCCAGTAAATACACATGAATCGACTTACAACCACCCGACTTTCATAACACAAACAGCCATTACAACCCATGCTGGAAGCACTGTTTCAGTTCATAACTTTGACAGTTCTGGAAATGCGCCATCACAGACACATGATAACACGAAACATTCAGTCAATTATGTTCCCACTACAACAACAGTAAATACAAAGGCTCTTTCGACAAACATAGTCTTAACTCCTGATGATTTAGATGATACTTCCACCACACATAAGTTTGCAACTGGTGTAAACACAGGTGATAACTCCGCTAACAGCAGCACAATGTATATCGGGACAACTGCCCATGCTTTAAATAGGGCGAGTGCTGCTGAGACGCTTGCTGGGATTACCTTAACAACACCAGTGATAGGTGCGGCTACAGGAACGAGTTTAGCAGCGACAGGGGCATTGACTTCATCTGGGACTGCTGGAATAGGTTATACCACAGGCGCAGGTGGAACTATAACACAGGCAACAAGCAAGTCAACTGGAGTGACTTTGAATAAGACTTGTGGGACGGTTATAATGAATGGTGCGGCTTTGGCTGCTGCGACTATAGTGACTTTCACAGTTACGAATAGCACAGTTGCGGCTACTGACGTGATTCATGTTCAACATGATTCTGTAGGAACAACAGGCGGTTATACAATAATGCCTAACACCCCAGCAGCAGGTTCGTTTAAAATAAGTGTTAGGAATAACACGGCAGGAAGCTTATCAGAAGCGATAGTATTAAGATTTGCAGTCATCAAGGCTGTAATAGCATAAGGTGAAATATGACGATAATAGCGGATGTAGGGACTAGCGTAACCGTGAGAGAGATAACAAGAACATATAACGATAACGGGGATGCAACCGAATCCAACTCGGACTCAACCATAACGGCTTGGATAGTTCCTAGTAGGAACTTCGACCAAGACCTGAAAAGCGGTAGTTTGGAAGAGAAGGATGCGATAGGTTTCTTTAAAGCTACAGACAGCAGCAAGATTAAGGATGGGAACAAGATTCTATATAACTTCCAGTGGTATGGGATGAGGAATGTGATTCAGATTCTTATCTCTGGAACCATCCATCACATAGAAGCTGATTTATTGGCCCTTATTGAGTCGTAAGTAGCTTAAATAAAAGATTAAAGAAGTCAATCTTAGCGGGAAAATCCTAAGAACGGGTAAAGGAAGTTCTGAGAGGGTCTTGAACGACCCTCCACTTCCTGCTTTATGCTGTTGCAACAGGACAGATAACGCCTCACACTTTCGTGTGTTGTATATACTCCCTTGGGTTGTTAGGCAGCGACCCAAGGTCATAATTGACCGAGAGAGGTCTGACAATTTAACCTCAAGAGAGGGGTGAAAGATGACAGGGTTTGTCGGAAGCGACATCTTTAATAGATGTTGGCAAGTAGTGTATAATGTTATTTCTGGTAATGTGTTAGACCCCTCTTCAAGAGGCGGCTCTCGGTGGATATTTGCCGATTATCCTGACATCCAGGTGGGAAAGGAAAGTCAATTCCCAGGATTCCCAATCATTACTATAGATAGCTTTCAATCAGATTCTAATAATATGACTATGGGTATCGGAACCAGGCACTTCGACCTAATTAGCACGGTTACAACCTATACAAAGAGTGCCAATCAGAGGGATACCGTCAATTCAGCCGTCCAGAACGCCCTAATCACGAAAAGAGGAGACCTCCTTGCGAGTGGCTTGCGAGACCTTTTCGTTGGAGCAGGAGGAACTGATGTGAATGTCATTGACCGACTTAACAAGATTCATACTTCTATTATACCTATAAGGGTTAAGGCGGAATTATAATGCCGACAATTAACGTAAAGGTTGAAGGATTGGATGCTATGATAAACTTTACAAAACAGGTTACGATTAGGATGCCGATAGAATCCAATAAACTTAATGAGAAGTTTGCTAAGAATACCCAGAACCAAGCAAAACGATTCCTGAAGAGTAGATACTCATCAAAGAGGACTGCTCCTCAGACAGGACGGTTGGCTGCTTCCATTTTGGCATACCAACAGAAGCCAGAGGAATGGAGAGTTAGGGTAGGTGGCGGACACATCGTCTATGCTATGGTTCAGGAATATGGCAAGACATGGCCTGGACGGAGTTTTGTTCCTGCTGGAACAGTGATGCGAGGCGGAGGGACTGCTGGCGGTGGTCACTCTGGAGAAGGGATTTCTGTAAGGAATCCTGGTGCTTCGATAACCGTTCCTGCGAAACATTTCATGGAAGATGCTGCATTTGATACTATTCAAAAAATGGAGAAAATGGTCGAAGAGACCGCAAATAAAATCTTAAGGTGATTATATGGTTTGGAAAATGGAAGATGGTTCTCTCATAATTTCTGGCATACCAAGCACTATCTTGGCTGGAAACTTTGAGGGATATATAAAGGATGTTACAAGAGCAGGTGGTGAAAGGGATGCTGAATTACTCAGGACAATGGGCAACTATCAATATTGGGACCCAAAGAACACGAATGCCTTTGAATTTAATGCGACTGCAATTGGTTCCACAGCGACATTCGAGATGATGTTGCTTGGTGGTTCAGTAACCACAGGGCAGTTCATGGGTTCTGCTGTGGAAAAGTGGCCAAGGACAATGTATGATTTCCACTTGATATTCGCAGATTCCACATCAACTGCTGGTCCAATGATGAAAATTAGTTGCTTGAGTGCTTATGTTACAAACACAGGATTCAAGGCGACTAATACTGATTCGGCAGAAGAGACTATAACTTGGAAATGCCTACCTATGAATTACAAAAAGCAATACACGCAGAACAGAACAGGCTCTCCAATAGTTTAAGGTGATTTTATGGTATGGCGAATGGAAGATGGTAGCCTTGTGATAAGTGGTCTTGGTAATGCTTTACAACAGAACGCTGAAGGTTATGTGAAAGACTTTACCCAAGCAGGTGGGGAGAGAGATACAGAACTATTAAGAACAATGGGTGGCTATGAGGAGCATGACCACAAGAACACTAATATGTTTGAATTTACAGCCACAGCCATAGGTTCTGACGCACTCTTCTCCACGATGTTATTGGGTGGTTCACATGCACTCACCACAGGTTCGGCAATAAATAAATGGCCTAGAACGAGATACAACATATTCGGTGTTTGGACAGATACAACAGCAACAACAGCGGCACAGATGAAGATAAGTTGCCTAAGTTCTCTTGTCACAAATGTTGGATTAAAGGCTGCGACTACCGACTCAATGGAAGAAACATTTAGTTGGAAATGCCTTCCTAAAGATTTTAGAAGACAATACACAAGCAACAGAAGCACTACACCTATCGTTTAATGATGTCAAGGTTTGAAAGAAAGACAGTAATCAAGGGAGAAGGCGAAGACTTCACTCTGAAGACTCCCCCAGCAATAGCGATAGCGAAGATAACATCCATACAATCAAAGAAACCAGAGGACTGGGGAGAAAAAGAAGTGACTACTTTGACTGAGATTGAGAAGGAGATAGTTAAACGGTCTTATCCAGATTGGTCTGATGAAGACGTGGATGGGTTCGTTGCGCTATACTTCAATCAAATCCTAGCGAAGTTGCCAATAATAATGGGTTGGATGACTGAAGAGGAAGCCGAGAAAGCCCTGAAGAAAACGGAAGAGAAGCTAAAAAACCAGAAAGGCTGATGACGGAAGCCGAGTTCATGGCACTCAAGTCTCGGACTAAGATGACCGAGAACGAGTTCATGGACACCTGCATCATAATGTCTCAGAACGGAATCGGTAACTTGAGGGAACTTCTGGAAATGCCAAGCGATGAATGGTTTGAGGCACAGAAAGCTTTAGGTAGAGTGATTGAGAAGCAGAACGAAGCGGTGAAGCATGGTCGATAAGAACATCAACATTATTTATAGAGCATTCGGTGGAGAACAGGTTGCATCAACCAACAAACAGATAGCCGAAAGTATGATTCCTATTGCCAAGCAAAGCAAGACTGTTATTGAGCAGATACGGGGCGGAATGAAATCCACAAGCTATGATATACAATCTGTCGCTGTTCAGAACAGAGACTCAATGGGCAGGTTCGCTTCTGGTTTCCAAGTGGTTAACAAAGAGATAGAGAAAAACATAAGAACAGTCGAAGACCACCGACAAAGATTCAAGATGTATCTCCTTTCCATAATGTTCTTCGGAATGATAATCCAACGGACATTTCAGAAGATGGCGCAAACCACTCTTGATGTCTTTATGAAAATCACAGAGGCTCAGACCTCTGCTGGTCAAGCTGTATCTAACTTATCTGCACACTGGGAATACCTTAAGTTCTCTGTCGGTGAAGCCATCGCTTCATTCATCGAAGCGAATCCTTGGATTATAGAATTGATAGATAATATCGCTGATTTTGTCCAGCAGAACGGACAACTAATTGCCACGCTTCTTATTCTTGCGATAGCATTTGGTGGGACACTAGGATTAATAGGACAATTGGGGCTTGGAATATCAGGCATATCAATGTCGATAAACGCTCTCGCTGGTGGTGGGGGTATTTCAGGACTTACGGCAGCACTGTCTGGTCTTGCTGTTCCCATCTTGTTGATAGTAGCTACGCTTGGTATTTTGTGGTGGGCGTGGAACACCAATTTCCTTAACATGAGACAAACACTCGGAACGATGGTAATGGGATTACAGTCAGCATGGGATGGAGGGATAAAAGTCATTTTCAGGAATATAGGAGCAGGAGCGATAGCATTAGGAGCTATTATTTCTGCTGTTTTGGGTTCCTTGCAATACTCATGGGAATATGCTTGGTTGGCAATGTATAGGGGGGCAGCAACAATATGGAACGCTATACTTGGCGGATTGCAAACCCTATATAATGGTTTTGTGGATATAGTCAACGGAATAATATGGGTTCAGAATATGCTTGTTGAGAAGACAGGCTTTGGTGAGAAATGGGCTTATGCTCAGAAAGCTAACCTCACAGGATGGATGCAAGATACAGACAAGATGAAAGTCCGCATGGATGAACTTAGCACACTTATGGAGGGTGTGTGGAATCTAAATGTCGCTGGTATGGCTCAGACAACACAGGCTTGGGACAAGATGATAGAAGGCGTAAGCCCTGCTTTAAAGGGTGTTGGTTTAGGTATGATTCAATCAGGAGAGGCTTTCAATGTTCAACAAGAAGCTAAATATAAGGCAGCCGCCACGACACCCTTGGAGATTATGAACACCTCACCAATAGAAAAGATGGCTGCAACCACAACTACAAACAATCAGACCATAAATATCACAAACGATATTAATGTCGATAAGATGGCTTCTGAACTAGACATTGACAAATTGACAAAAGACATCTCAACAAGGATAACTGACTCTCTCAAATCTTATGGAATAGGTGGTTAAATGTTTACATGGTTATGTTGCTCTCCAGCGATTGATGCTGGCTCGAAGATTGACTTGGCTGCTAGGAATCTCACTCTCAGTTGGAATAACTTCCTTGGAGAGAAGGGAACCGCTGGAAAGAATGTTGGTTCTCCGTATGAGTATAAACTTTCTCAAGTAGATTATACAGGGCATATAAATCCCAAACATATGATTGAAGGAGTGATTACACAGAACAATGTAAATAGTATAGGGTCCCTAGTCCTGACACTTCCCAGATTGGCGAGTTTTGCCATGATGGGCAATGTGGGAAGCCCATCTTGGTTCTATGATGACAGGCATATAATAAACACAGGCGGTTCGATTTGTGTTGTGTTGGACTCGTTCACAAGCACAAGGGATTCCACAGGTGGGACAACTTCTGGCCTTGGTGACATCTTGAAATATAGCATGATTCTTTACGAGACGAGTAGGTGGTAGATGTTCCACAGGTATAAAGTAACTGATACACAAGGCGCAACAACCTATGACCTGACTGGCTGCCTTGATGTCAGCACTGACGCTGGGATTGAAACAAGGGCGGACAAGGCTACTGTCAGGATTGAGAAAAGGAATATGCCGTCCTTTTCACCTGAGATAAACGATAACATAAAAATCTACTTAGGTTCTGGAAATGCACAACCAACTGAACAAATAATGGATGCTGTGATTAACACATTCAAATATAGTTCAGATGAGAAGGGACATAACTATACTTTTAACTGCCTTAATAGGCTTGAAGCACTTCTTACTAACTTGAGACCTGCGGCTTACTCAGCTTGGACTGCTGGTTCTGTGATTCTTGACATAGTGAACTGGGCGAATTATTTCAATTCGGGTGCAGCCAATTGGAACTATATGAATACAGGTTCCATCTCAAACACAACGAAAGTGATAAGCTACTATGACAATTATACGCCTCTTTTCCAGCAGATTGAGAAACTATCGACAAATGACTATACAGGTTCAGGGACTTATGCATATTACCTTTCCAACAACAACTGGTTTGTGTGGGGAATAAGACCTTCTGTAAATTCAGGAACGATAAACGAAGCAGACTGCCAATCAGTCCAGATAGAGAAAGGAACTTGGGATGTGATTAACGCACTCATAATAAATGGGGGAGATGACTTGAATGGTCATTCTATAATGTATCCAGTAGTCAACTTGGCCTCTTATGGGAGGATAGGAGGCAAATGGAAATTCTTAGTAAAGAAATCGTGGGCAGAGGAATACAAGACACAAAATCCAAGTGCCACAAACCCACAGGTTCGTGATGGTGTAAGGAGAATGATTAAAACCAGAGGAAAGGCGATTGTCGATTTATTGGGGTCTCCAAGATATAAAGCAGAGTTAGAGATTGATGGAACTAATAAATATACTATGGGTGGTGTCTGGACTTTGGTGGTTCCAAGTTTCCCAAGTTGGGCATCCACAGGAAAGCAACTTAGGATGACTGATATAGGACACCGTTACAGCAAGAATGGTTGGACAACCATACTTAAGTTTGAAGAAGATGAAGATGTTGCGTTGGCGAATATATGAGCGACTTAGCTGATATAATTGCGGGTGGGATACAGGATACTCAATCTATCAAGCCTGAGTTCGGTGTTGGGTATTCAGAAGGCTCTATAGTCCCATTCTTCAATATCTATACAGTGGAAGCATTGTCTCTTGCGATTCCAACAGGCTCAGTCAAATTGAATTCAAGAACATTGGGTTCGACTTTCTTATTAGGACATCCTACACATGGATGGATTGGATATTTAGCTGCGTCTGTTGCTGCGGGAAGTCAGCCATTTCTAGGTGCTTCCTTCGGAGCATGGACTTATGCGACAAGTGGTGATACTATGGTAGTTACGAATGACGGAAAAAGGGTTTTGGTGAAGATGCTTGGTGGGGATGTAAGTTCATATCCATCTTATATGGCTATGGGGAGTTCTGCGACCACACCTGCTGTGACTGACACGATATTAGGCTCAGAGTTTGCGGACACAAGGATAGGATTGAACTCATTCACAAGTGGGGATTTCTATGCTGAAGCGGAGATGATAGTCCCTTCTACCGAGCCGAATACCCAACCCGCTGTATTCAGGGAGATAGGTGTGTTCACAGGAAGCCCAACAGGTTCGATGATGATGCACACAACATTTCCCAACTTCACAAAAACCCAAGACATTGAACTCCAGAATCTTGTGACTTTCAAAATTGTTTAAACGTAGCTTATTAAATAGATAGGAAAAGGTGATTATATGGGATACCCTTGGAGTGATGGGTTTAGTCTAATCGCTAATGATTTAAATCCTGCAATTGACCATACAACTGTAAAGCTTCATGCTTTCAGCACATGGGTGACTGTGAGACAGAATACGGGAAATTCTGTAAGAAGTGGGGCTACTTATGTCATTCTACCATCATTATCATATGTCATAAACACTGTTCCGACTACGGGTAGTTGGGCAGCCAATTTCGCATTCAGCTTAGTTAACCCTGGTACAGGGGGTCAAGCAGAAGTGCGTATCTATTGGAATGGGGCTTTCTGGGGCGGTTTGACACATACACAAACCGCTGATACTTGGAAATTCTGCGATGAAGATGTAAAACTCCTTGGGGTCGGAACGGTCCAGCTTTGGGGAAGGAACACAGGTGCGACTGGTTCCGTCTATGCCAACCTGCTTGACATGAGAACTAAACCAGTATTTTTGACACCTTATTAATATGTCAATGTTTGATTGGTTGTTTGGGACGAAGAAGATAAAAGAACTTAATCAGATGATAGAGGCACAGAAATTACTAATGCAGAATTATATAGATGAAAACAAGTCCCTGGAAGATGAACTTTCTGCCATCAATTCGCTTCTGGAGGCTACCCTAAACACAGTAAAGAACCTGTCGGATGAGATTAAAAAATTAAAGGAACCAACTTATGCCCCAAAACCAGAATGGTTGGATGAGAACGGAGATGTCTATAAGCCGAGCATAAAGGTGTTCGAGAGGGGCAGCCAATACAACGTGAACATAATGCCAAAGGACATCTATGCCATTTCGCCCTCTCTTGAGAGTATTGTCAGCGATAATGGATGGAGACTGGTCACAGATTTGGATGACCTATTGTGGCGTATATGGTCATATGTGACTGATAGGATTACTTATGCCTATGACCAGGATGAAAGTTGGGAATATCCGACAACGACTTATTACAGGATGAAAGGCGACTGTGAGGATTCAACAATCCTTTTCGTGACTTTGTGCAGATTGTGTGGAATAAAATCAGATGGCATATTTAATGTAACAGGGTGGTGGCACATGAGCGATGGTTCTAATGTGGGGCATTCATACCCTATAGCCAAGAACAAGGATGGGAAATGGTATGTCTATGAGACTACACTCCCTTCCATAAACGCTTCCTACAAACCAAAGCTATTCAAGGGAAGCAATTACACAGCGGATTGGGGATGTTCAAACTGGTTATATTCTGGGAGGATTTATGGACAAAACCAAATTTAAGAAACCGACTCCTGAAGAGGATGAGAAGAAACGTAAGGAACTCCTTAAAACATGGCAAAACTAGATGAGGTTTCAAATATTCTTGGGAACCTGGATGCAAAGACTGATAATATAGTTGAAGCGATTGATAGGATAGAGAAACATTTAAACATAATTAACGGGACTGTCAACAAACATGAGGCCAAAACCAAAGTTTGCGATGCCAAATTCGATGAATTGGAAAAGAAGGTTGGGTCTGCACAATTTGATTACAAGCTTTTTGCCGCAATCGGTGGAATTGTGGTAATCATTACAATAGTGATGCATGCATTGGGGTTCTGATGGATGAGGAAATTTGTCTATGGAAGGAGATGTTCTTGAACAAGTCCTCCACTTTCGAGAACTATGAGAACTGGCCCAAAGAACATCCCCTGAACAAATGCGTTGGCTGCCAGGGAGAGGACCTTGACTGTAGAGGATATAGGCATTATAAAAATATAATGATTTATGATTGCTATGACTGAATATGCGAAGGAAATAATATCGGAACTCATCAAGCCACCTTTAAATATGATGCCCGCTTTGACAAAGAAATTCCTTTTAGGGAAGTTCTTCGGGACGATTTATGATGTATCATGGAATGATGGGACAGAAGGAAAGGTAATGGCTTTCGACTTTGAGAATTCAGTCCATAGGTTGACTGAGAAGGAGCATGTTTACAAGTCAAAAAGGCTTTACAAACAACTGATGAAATTCAATATGTTCGATAAGAACATTGAGGCCAGAGTATGAGATTAGCGACATGGTGTCCAAAGAAGGAAGGGGACATTTACACTAAAGATGAATGTATCAAACTTAAAGGGCATGATTGCCATTGGTGGAAATTATGCTGGAATTAATGCTGCTCTATGCAGGTTTATTATATGAGGGGGTGAGAGTATGATTGCGGAACTACTTGAAGTGTTTGGTATATCTTCACCGTTAGGAACAGTTATCGAGTTTGCACTTGTTCTAGGTGGGCTATATTTCCTTTTCAAAGGATATGATAAGATAAAGAAGTAAATTTAGTTTATATACATGACTGACGAGAGAGGATGAAGTCACTACTTATACAGGAAGATATTTTCATATAAAGGTTTATATATAGGTTCATATAAATATATAAGGAGGTGTTTGGATGGATTACAGTTTTGGTTTAGGACTTTGGAAATCCTTTAAGAACGAATTGGTCGTGTTGTGGCCTGGTATTTTGGCTGGTTGGGCTGCTTTCTCAGGTGCTTTGCCAGAGAATTACGCTGTTATAATAGCACTTGTCGGTGGCTTCCTGTCGTATTTAACAAAGAATTACATACAGGTTAAGAGGGAATGAGACTGACTGAAACACTCGGTTCCGTTTTTGAGAATTTTCAGGAACCGAATGAAACCTACAGGGAAGGGTGCTTCTCTTTCCAGAAGTGGATATTTGAATCCAATTCCCAAGACATAAAATGGATAGTGACCAAGAGGGAATTCCTTACGCTTTCTGAACAGGCTATGGAATGGATAGACAAGTTCGATTTTCCTGAGACGATGAAACTTGATGCAAAGCGGCTTATCTGGGAAATCAAATACGATGACTATAGAAGGTTCAGTTTCAGTTCACCGATAGTCATAGCCATGTGTTCTCTTAAGATTGTATGTGATTTGAAGAATAAGGATTTCTTCTCCGAATACAATGGCTGCATTGAGGCGATAAAGGAGAATTCAAAATCAGGGAAAATGCTTCTAAGGAAGAAACTATCAGACGCTAGTACAAAAGAGAGGATAAGATTCAAATCCACTCAGCTTCTGGAACTGATAGGGGAAGAGAAGATTTATAATGTTAAAAGGATGTGGGGGTGTATTGATGAAGCAAAGCTACTCGCCTGATTCAAAATTCATTATATATCTAGGCGTGAACAAACTAAGGGATAATGAGACTTGGACGGGTCACGGTCTTGCATTTGAGAAGGGATATGTCTATAAGGTGACTCCCGAAGTTGCGGAGTATGTCAAGGTCATCCGTGAATTCATGCTTGTGAAAGGCGTGAAGGACGGGGTTGTGGGTTTTAGGAAATGACCAACATTTTCTGGAATTCAGACTGCCCATATCTTCCTACTGGCTATGCTATGGTAAGCAGGAATCTCTGCCAAAGGTTCGCCAAGGCTGGGCATGGGGTCAATTTCATGGCATTCCAAAACCAGGGAATGCCTATCAATTTCGAGATGTTTGGCGAGAAATACAATTTCAATCTCTTTTATCAACTCCACCATGATGAATGGTATGGGAACAAGGATTCAACGATGTTCTGGGCAAGCCAAATAAAGCCCGATTTGGTGGCTTTCCTGTCAGACGCTTTCATGCTCAAGTGGTTAGCTGAAAGGAAGCCGAAGTGGAAAGAACTATGCAAGCCCAATACGAAAAGCTTATTCTATTTCCCGTTTGATTCCGACCATGTTTATGCTGGCGCAAAAGAGGTCATGGAGCAGATTGACATCAGGGTTGCTATGGCTAAATGGGGCCAGAACGTATTAAAGAAAGATACTGGATTGGATTCCTATTACATCCCACATGGGTTTGACCCAAATGTGTTTAGACCTTTAAAAGACAAGGAAGGGTTAAAGAAATCAGCGGGGTTCGAGAACAAGTTCATAGTCGGTATGGTGGCAAGGAACCAGAGCAGGAAGATGATACCGAGTCTATTCCAAGCCTTTAAGGAATTCAAAAAGGACAAAGAGGATGCCATACTTTTCTGCCATTGCGACCCGCTTGACCCACAGGGATGGAACCTGTTGGATTACTGCAACATGGAAGGGTTGGTCGTTCAGAAGGATGTGTTCTTCGGGCTTCAGAGATATTCATTAGGTCTTCCAGAGCCGAGAGTGAACATGATATATAATATGTTCGACATCCACATGCTTCCCACCACTGGCGAAGGCTTTGGGTTGCCAATTATAGAATCTATGGCAGCAGGAATCCCCAACGCAGCAACGGATTACACAAGTTCAAGGGAACTCCTAGAGGGACACGGAGAACTTATACCTGTCACTGGATATATAATAGGGCAGTTGAATACTAGACGAGCATTGCCATCTGTCACAGGCATGACTGAGATTATGAATAAGCTTTACTATGACAAAGAATTAAGGGATAGATATAGCAGGGATTCGATTGAATTTGCCAAGGATTTCACATGGGATAAGATAGTCCAAATGTGGCTAGACCTGTTCGAGAAGGAAGTATGAACAATAACTTTAGGGAGAATGTAATCCAGCAATGCAAGGGTTGTGTGGTGTCTGAAGAATGCGAATTAGATAAATCGTTAGGGTATTGCCCTCTTGAGATAGAGGTCTATGAAAGGTTCATGTCGGCTTTGGATGAGGAATATGACAATGTGACCGAAGTGGTTAGACTTATAGCGGAACAGTTGATAATGAACATGATATTCGCCAATAGGGTTGCAAGGAACATCAAGCTTAAAGGTCTCACTCAGAAAGTGCATATAACAACCCCAGATGGATTTCAGAAGGAATACGACCAGGAGAACATACTCAAACAGGGGATGCATCTTGATATAAATAGGGTAATCAGGTTATTCAAGGAGATGAAATTAACACCAAAAGAATCCTCTCCACAGAAGAAGCAACTTGATATAAGGCAGATGATTGTCAATGTATCAAAGGAATCCAGCGGAAATCAGCCCATTCATAATGTTTCCCCAGAGCGAAAAAGAAAAGCTGTATTGCCAACGCTGTAAGACATTATTGGCTGATTGGAAGATAGAAACTACTAAGGAGCTTATTTGTGAACAATGCAGAACAAGTTCCGACACCGACACAGTTCGCTGAGTTGATGTTTGGTTGGAAGCCATTTGGTTATCAAATCAAACCGCTTAATGACCTCTCAGTAAGGGTCATAATGGCATGTGGAAGGCAGGTGGGGAAGACAGAGATGGCTGCCATAAAGGGGTTGTATTTCGCTGTGATGAACCCCAATACTGTTACTCTTATAATATCTCCAACCCAGAGACAGTCGGGTATATTGTTCAGAAGGATGAAAAGGTTTGTAAACATCAACTCACAGCTTCCAGAAGAGAGAAGAATCCCCATAGCCACCTTCATAAGAAGAGAGACCCAGACTGTCATTGAGTTCGAGAACGGTTCTGAGATACACTCATTGCCAGCAGCCGAAGATGGCTCTAATATCAGAGGGTTCACAGCACACTTCATCATAATAGATGAGGGTGCTTACATAGACGACAGGGTGTTCTCCACCATCTCTCCCATGCTTGCCACGACCAACGGGAAGCTTCTGCTTTTAGGTTCGCCCAACGGAGTCAACAATTTCTTCTATAAGGCATTCTCGGATGATAAACTAAGGTTCATCCATTACCATGTGACCAGCTATGAAAACCCATTGATAGACAAGAACTATCTTGAGAACGAGAAAGACAGCTTGTCGGATGTCGAGTTCAGGCAGGAATACATGGGGGAGTTCTTGGAGACAGTCGGTGTGATGTTCCCATTAAAGACAGTGGAGAACTGCATGAAGAGGGATTGGTCAAGGAGGACAGAACCATTGCCTATCTATAGCTATTACTTGGGATTTGACCCTGCACGTTTTGGTGAAGACGATGCTGTGGGCATAATACTTGAGAAGAGACCCGACTATGGCGTATTAAAAGGCACAGTCACGCCTTTCTCTGTAGCAGACTTTATAGAGATGAGGGGAAAGAGCCTATCCGTCCAAGTCGATACTATACAAAACTTACACAGGGTATGGAAGTTCAACACAATCGTCATTGATTCCACCGCTATAGGAACTGGCGTGTCTGAACCATTGGTTAATGAAGGATTGCCTGTGGAACCTTTGTCATTCACAATAAAAATCAAGCAGGACCTTTATTTCAATCTCTTAAGGCTCATGGAATCCAACCAAATCATATTACCTAATAACATGAAGCTGAAGAAGCAGTTTGTTGAGTTAAGGCAGGAAAGGCAGGAAGGCACTGGACTTACAAAGATATATCACCCAAGGCAGGGCCATGATGATTTCGTGACTGCTACTGCTTTAGCGGTTTGGGGTGCATCCGCCAGAAAGCCGCAACCCATCTTATTTGGAAGACCAGAAAACTCATTCTTCTAAAGTTTATTATACATTTGTACTATAGTACCTCTATACCATACTCTTATTTAAGCAACCTCAGAGTAACCAATATAACCTACTCCTTGGGGCTGGTTGTGCAAGGAGTTAACCAACATCAGAGTTAAAGAGGTATAGGGCGAAGCCCTTTTATACCGCACAACAACTAAACTGAGAACAGGCTAAATATCCTAATAGAATACCAATCCCTACCAGCAGACACATCAAGACAAGGAACTCCATATCTAACCATTCAAGCATTCAACAACCTTCTTGGCTACTTCATCCCATGTATATCCAACTAGATTATAAGAACGTCTAACAGGCATCGCCTTTATAACAGCGTTCATTTTGTCTTTTATCTCCCCTATATCGGGTCTGAACCAATTACCATTATCCCAAGGAGTGTATCTTGCTGGAACCTCTTGGAATTCTAAAAGTGGATAATCAATTTGAGTAGCGAAATCTCGTTCACCTGTATTAAGTGGAGAGATAGCTGGAAGACCGCAAGCCATAGCCTCTAAAAGAGTCATGTTAAAAGCCTCCCCTGAACTGGCTGTTATGAAGCAATCTGCTGAATTGTATATATCTCCCATCTTCTCATCTGGATAGTTCTCAAAGTCGAGTATATGATGAGGTGCAGCTAAATCTTGATATATTTCTGTATAGTTAACACCATATGTTGTGTTTATCTTAAACTTGACCACAAAGGGTTGTGTAGTATGTCCATACAATAGTCTAGACGCTTCTGCTATCAAATCAGCACCTTTTCTATCTCCTTTGCCTGTATATCCACCAACGAAAAGGAATTGGAAATTCTCATTCTTCCTGAAATGTTCAGTATAATCATGGAAGATGTCTGGATTGTATCCATGTGGAATGACTTTTAACTTATCTTCTATAATCCCATTACTTACGGCAATCGACTTAACATAATTAGATGGAACCCATACTTGAACCATTCTGTCATCATTACACTCTCTAACCAGGCGTTCAGGGAGTTTAGTTGACTCCAAAGCATAGTGGCCTATGATTTGGGCTTCTGTGTTGAATCTAAAGGGGTTCTGAAAGAAAGGACGCACTAAAATGAAGTCATCCTTCGTCAATGCTTTGATGAATCTTTCTTCAAATTCTGTGCCGCATTGAACTTCCATATACTTACCTAAAGCTTTATATAGATTTCTAACAACTACTCCGTAACCTGTCTGAGACTTTAAGTCTTCTGTAAAGACGAACATTCTTTCATCCTCTTATTGGGGACGTTCCCCCGAACCCCCTGGAAACTCTTGTATTTTCTCTTCCCAATTCAGGTTATTCTTCAAGAATAATGGTATATTCCTTCTTCTGGCTTCCCTGATTATGTATCCTACACCCTCTTTATCAAGAGGGACTTTCTTTGCCCCTGTCAGTTTTCCGATTATTATCCAATTTATTTTATCCATATATCCATCAAGCTGTGAGAATGAGACAGGACTCAGGAAAGGTTCAAACGAAAGGAATTTCAATCCTTTATAGTTATTCACAAGGGAATACATATTTTCCATCTCATTATCGCCTGTTATCGTTGTCCCTACCCAAAGGTTTGGCAATGGCTCAGTATTTATATTTTGAGGTTGTTTCGTGAGCAGTTGGAATGTGTGCTGCGGATTCCTTTTTATCACATCTATCACGGCATCTCTCCACTCAGGCTTAGTCCAATCAGCATATATGTCAGATACGGAACAGCAGAATATCCTTGACGGCTTCTTTAGATTTGAAGGCTCAGATAACCTTTCTGGATGGAATGTCGGTTCAAAGCTTCTGTGGAATCTTGTGAACATTTTCTTGGCGTAGCAATACCAACATCCGTAAGAGCATCCTGTGATTGGATTCCATGTGAAATCTGTCCATTCAATTTTAGTTTTGTTCATTTTTAGCCTCGCTCATACGCTTCTTAAACGTATAAATATTCCCTGCTCTTATATCAGTGTTCTCATCACGCCCACCACCATAGGGACTGACTAAGTGCCAGCATACAGCATCAGGGACTACGAACAGCTTATAGCCAGCCAAACGCATCCGATAGGTCAAATCAGTTTCTTCCCTATATCCTGTCTTTCCGTAACATTCTGGGTGTCTAATCTTCTTGGCGACTTCATTCCAATACATGAAAGAACTTCTTAAATGGTCAGCTTCCATGTAGTCAACTCCATTATAAAAGTAACACTGGTCTGACTCACCTTCTAAATCATAGAACTCGTTGATTATATTGCACTTCTCCCTTGGGGGCATAAAGGTTTTCTCCATCCACATAAAGGGGACAAGTCCCCCGACAGCCCCTACCCGATGTCCTTCCCTTGGGATTGCCTTGCCATCGGGTTGCTCTATGTAGCTCCCCTGCAAATCCTTGAGTTGTATAAACTTATATAACAGTTCAAGGTAATCAGGTTCACAAAAACTGTCATCGTCACATCGTAGACCAAGCTTATTCCAATTATCTTCATCAATACAGATATTTCTTAATTGTCCAATATCTCTAATATTAGGGTCTACCCTATGATATTTCACTCGGTGTCCCTCGTTAAGCATCCTATTCACAATCACCTGAATCAATGGGTGTTCTTGAATTGGTTTAACTGAATTATCTACAAGTATCAAATCCCACTCCTTATATGTTTGTCTCAGTATTGAAGTAAGTAAGACTGCAAGATATTCGGGTCGGTCTCTTGTGATAATATGCCAACTTATGCGTTCTGAAATTCCCATTTCCCTTCCTCCGCATGACAATACCTACATCTGGTTTCAAGGTTTGTGAGAGAATTGTCTTTAGAAATCTTCCAAGGATTTAGATGGTGAACTACAAGCTTATCCTTTCTTCCACATTTCTGACAGATGTAATTATCTCTTTGAAGGACAGCAAGTCTTATGGTTCTCCAATTCCATCCACGATAACTCTTGACTCTATGACCACCTCTCCAGTTAGGATTATTATCACCCATCATCTTGTCCCCCTTACCATACTTGGGGTTGTGTTCTCCATGTTTGTCATAACATTTCTGAGAACAATAAATTCCACTTTTATTAGAAGGATGGTAAACAATCTTCTTTCCACAGGTCTTACAGAAACTTATTAGTTTGCTTTTACACTTCCCTTCCTCTTTCCAAAAGGGATTTCTACTACCTTTCTTAGAACAAGTTACGCAGAACTTTGAGCAATTACGAATATGTTTGCCACAGTCAGGGCACGCTTTCTTCTTTATTGTATATTTATGACCATGCCAAAAGTATTCTTCTAATATTATTTTGTTGTCGTTATCCTCTAACTCTGTCATAAAGTTCTCCTACTGTTATATATATATATCGACCTTTATAAAGTTCTAGCCATTCTAACAGCTTTTTAAAGAGTTCTGGATTGCTTAAGTCATTATCAGATGGTGGACCTGCATGAGAGTGAAGGATGACGAATTCCTTTGCTGGCTCAGAATCGTGTGGATTGTTAGTTATTTCATGGATGTTGATATATTGAATCTCTTTCTCATCATGGACCGAGAGGTGCTTGAAGTATTTTGAATAATCGAAGTTCTCATTGTGAAGCCATCCAGGTGGTCTTAGGACTGTAGGATAAACTCCCACTGATTTGTATATCTCCTGCATGACTGTCATAATGACTTCAAGTTCCCCTTCAGTCTTAAGGAACTCACAAGCACCATAGCCGCCTACATGGAACAACCCATGAGCCTGTATGTCATAGTATTCCTTTGCCCGTTCTACCCATTCACGATGGAAAGAGAGATTGTATTTCCCTTCAAAATAAGCGGGAACGAAGATGGTTGGTCTAAACCCCTTATAATATAACTGATACAAATGATAGTCCAACTCTGAGGTAGAACTACAATTCCCAGGATTCACATCATCGCAGTCCACTGAAAGATAGAACTTAGTGTCTGACATTCTCAATCACCGCCACCATTATATGACCTTCTTTTATAAGAGGAGTCAGGACTGAAATCAATTGCCCTGCTTGACCCATCTTTATCTCCTGCAATCCGATGAATGCAAAATCCCCCTTTATGTTTCTCATAATTATATCAACAAACTCTTCCGCTGAATATTCGTAAAGGTGTGATTCATTCTTGTTATACTCCCAAAAGGCGTTCTGCCTCTGGGGGGTTGTTATGAAGATAGTCCCGCCTTCCTTGCACCAGCTTTTCAGGTTATTTAGATAGTTAATTATCTCATGCCTCGGGATATGCTCAAAGGTCTCGATTGAAACTACGACATCAAACTTGCCTATATCCTTTTCTATCCTGATATCGTGCCATAGGAACTTGATATGCGGATACTGCTTATCGGCAGATTCAAGGGCTGCCCCATCAATATCCATTCCTGTCACCGTCTTGGCAAATGTTTTTAGTATATGAGAACCGAAACCACAGCCACAAGCTGCATCAAGAACATCCTTATCCCTACACCAATGCAAAGCGAGAAGATACCTATAGAACATAGTCTCAGTGATGGGATTAGAGAAGACATCAATCTCTTTAGGGTCTTGATTTCCGTAAATCATTCAATCGATGCACATATACTTCGGGTGCTTTCCTTTATATATTATAGTCGGAATCTGATAGGTAGTCTGCTTGTCGTGGTTTATGTCATCATATGGCATCCAAGTTGGTTCTTTAAATCCGTTCTCATCCCAAAAGACAAAAGGTGTGCTGACCTTGAAATAACTTCTCATACGGATTCTCTCAACACCTCGGCAGAAGCCGTAATGTGCAAACTTTATATATCTACTCTTAGCCACTAGACCAGCCCACTCATTCCAAAACCTATAGTAAGTCGGAACCTTAGAGCCTTCATTCCTTGGGCAGAGATAATTATGTGCTGCATATCCTGTCTTTGGAGTTACCTTGAAGAACCTTCTCTCACTGTAGAAGTTGCTTGCTCCCTCACCATAATCCACAGCATTTAAATGAGCATAGTCATACACAAAGTCACGCATGAAGACGTTTAGACAGTTGAATCCTCTCAGTTCCAAGTAAGTGGCTGCCTTCCTTAAAGCATCATTTGGCATCTCATAAAGAACTAAATCAGGTTCCATCTGTATCATCCAATCGCATTTGCCCCCACCGAAATATTCCTTCATCACATCTATCCCGCCACCTATATGGCTACCAAGAAGGCTGTTATAACCTATTATCTCACTCTCATCTCTTGGCATATTAGTGACATAGACAGGCGGACTATCCTTTAGGGCTTTGAACTTCTCTATCATCTCAAGGGTCCTATCAGTGCTTGAGTTGTCAGCTATAACTATGTAATCCACTAATTTCTGGATGGAAAGTAAACTTTGCATTATATACATCTCCTCGTTACAGGACATATACAAAGCACCGATTCGTTTATTCGGGAGATTCCAGAATTCTTTATTTTCCATAGGATTGAACTGGAAGCAGATGTCATTTCTTGTGTCCTGATAAGGGAAGATTAGATTCACGAACTCATCCATCTCAGGCAAAGGCATTTTCCCATAACTTGAACTTATATTCCCCATGTGGTAGCAGTATCCTGGTATGACAGCCACCCATTCATTCTCCTTCCGTAAGGAGTGTTCAGACTGTTCGTATTTAGTTGGATGCCCCATGAGCCACCAATCTATCTGGCTGCCACCCTGTTCAACTGGTCTCTCGGTTGGTATCTTGCCGAAAAGTTTCCATCGTTCAACGCTTGCGAATAGGTGTGTGCTTCTCTCTGTGGGTTTCAGGATTGTCTCCTTAAAATCCAATACCTTCTTTGTTTCTTCTGGACATGGATGTTCGGGGGAATTATGGCAAGTAATTAGTCCCACAGGAACATCTTCTTCTATTCCTTGTTCCCATAAAGATTTACATTTCTCAAGCCATCCCTCTTTAAGAAGGACATCATTCTCCATATAGCAGATATATTTAGTCATAGGTAATTGAGTCAAGAAGTCTATTCCCCAAGATACAACAGCCCTTAAACCTTTGTTCTCAGTAAACTGGTGGAAGATTAAGTCAGGATAGTCCTTCAGTATCTCCCTCGGGTTGTCAGTAGAGCAGTCATCCACGACTAAAACAGTAGTGCCTCTGGGTATTGTCTTATAGAGGCTGTCAAGCGTGTTCTTTAAGAAATCACGCCTATTAAATGAACTTATCATTATTGCCGTATCAGCAATTCCTTCTTTCATTCTAACTCCTTATCTGTTATATTGAAGAAGTGTTTAATCCAGTTTATCACATTACTTGCTGTAGATTCTCCATAATCCCCATCATCATATTGTATCTCATATTCATAATGGCTTCCTGTATCTAATTCCTTAATCCATTTGATTGCTTCTTGCCTAATTTCTTGTATGAGATTCAATTTACTAAAACAAATATCCTTCTCGGATAATTTATCCGTTTGAAATTCTTTGTCTTGCAGATATGTCTCTATCTCCTTCAAAGTCTTGAGGGTCTGGGATACTTCCCTGTTCATATTATCCACATATCCTTAGTTTCTTTGGCCTTATATCTTTCAGAGGGAGTCAAGAGTTCTTCGTGTATCTTCTCCCCAGGCTTCATTCCTGTGATTACTATCTTAATTTCTGTCGGAATAAGTTGCTCTCTTCTTTCTATCATCTTCTTAGCCATGTCGAGTATCTTAATCTCATCCATCTTAGGCACGAATATCTCCCCGCCTTCCATCATACCTAAAGCTTTGAATATCAATCGGACAACATCTAAGGGGTGCATCATAAACCTAGTCATCTCAGGATGGGTTACTGTGACAGGACCACCTTCTCTAATCTGCTTCTCGAAGATGGGTATGACAGAGCCAGAGGTCCCCTCGACATTTCCCAATCTGACTACGGAGAACTTAGTCTTGCCATTATTGTTGGCGGATAGAATCAATCTCTCGGCTATGAACTTGGTGGCTCCCATGACACTAATAGGATTCACAGCCTTGTCCGTGCTGATTAATATAACCTTCTTTATCCCCGTCTTTATGGCTGCTTCTATTATATTCTGCGTTCCGATTATGTTGGTCTTGACTGACTCGATGGCATTCTCATAGCAGAGGTAAACGTGCTTGAGTGCGGCACAATGAATCACTATATCATATCCTCTCATCTCGAACTCCAATTTGTCCTTGTCCCTAATATCCCCTATGACATAATCCACATTAAGCCTCTTCTCCAGTGAGCCGCATCTAGTCTTCTGTTGTGCTTCAAATGTCCTGAACTCGCTGTGTGTCAAACCCTTGACATCCTGCTTCTTCTCTGCAAGATAATCGACTATCATAGAACCAATCGAACCTGTTGCTCCACTAATGAAATACTTCATATTACAACCTCGCTCCAATATCTAAGGAACATCTTGTGCTTTGGTTTATCGAAGATGATTTTCTTCTTGTGTATATAATGCTCAATCAACTGCTCAACATCATTGAACCCACATAGGCTCCTGAAGAATGTGCATCCGCTGAACCTACAATTTATCTCCATAAGATAGATGTTCTTGCCATCATCAAGAAGTTGGATATTACAAGGCCCTTCAAAGTCATACTTCTTACACACATCTATGACGAATTTCATTATACACTCATCGCTTATCGTCTTCACTCTATAACTTGTGCCTTTGTATATCTCCCTTTCCATCATTATTATACCATTTAGTTTTCCATTAACCTTGACAGCCCCACAGGTTATCTCCCTGCCCATTATCTTCTTCTGGACTATATAATCAATCCTTTTGGATTCCATATACTGTTTGGCTGCTGAAAATTCGGCATCGTTGTAACATGGGAATACATCATTAGACGCATATCCAAACCTGGGTTTGGCAATCACAGGATAGGACCTGGGGTTTGATGTTGGGTGATTTATATTATTCTCGATGCAAAAATCAGATGTCTTCTGCTTGTCAAGTGATATTCCAACAACATCGGGGTTGGAGACAATGGCTTTGCATCCAACCAATTCTTTGTTTTCCGAAAGCCTTTCAAGTTCCCCATCCCCACCGATGCAGATTATATTAATCTTATTCTTCTTGACGTATTTGTTCAACTCTTCTATATAATCATCATCGGATGAGTGAGGCAGAACTACAAACTTAGACACGTTCTTAAAGTGAAACCCAGCAGAACAAGGATTGCAATCAGCAGCATGGACTTCATAGTTCTTTTTATATAAGCATTTGAGTATGCTCTGACCGACACCACCTCCAACTCCTGTAACTAGAACCCTAATCATTTTTCCTCCATATAGATGCAGTTTATTCTTTCTCTTGGCAACTGTTTCTCAACCCATATTTCTCTAAAAGTGGCGGGATTCAAATCCCAGCATTTAAAAGTCATAAAGTCCCATTTTCTCATCTTCTTGAATTTGCTGATTAGTTGCTTGGTAAACCTTTCGGCTTCTTCCTTCTTCTTTGTCTTTAACAAAACCTCATTTCCCTGACCATGATAATCAAGGATTACGAACCATTCACTTGCCATAATAGACCTTTCTTAACAATCTAATCACACCTTTGTAATCACAACCGCTGTATGAGGGAAGGCTCATCACTCCTTTATAGACTTCGACTGCGTTCTTGCCTATCCCATTGGGGTCGTATCTCTTCCTGACTTCCATGCCTTTCTCGACTTCTTTCCATTGCTTTTCATTAAAAGGGAAGACTGCGGCTATCTCATTAAGAGAATGGTTCTTGTCTATCTTCTGGAACTTGGCGAAAGGCAAACGGTCTTTATAGATGTGATAGAGTATTTCCTTCTGCCTTCTATATCCCTTGGCTAGTTTCAGATTGTATATAGCTATCATAGCGTTTATCTCTCCCATGCGGAACATGCTTGGTTGGAGTTCCTTCAAATTAGTATATATCTTTTTGGAATTAGTTATTACTGCCCCGCCTTCTATTCCTGTTATCATTTTGGATGGAGAGAAGCCGACTATCAAAGCCAAACATGGATGTTTTTTCATGTCAAAGTAACCAGCGTTGGTAGCCCCATCCACAATGGTCCTTTTGGGATAGACTATATCAGGTATTCTACCAAGAGTCGCTGTTAGAATCATAGGTATCTTAATCTGCTTCTGATACTTCTTTGGGACAGTCCATGTGTTCTTATCTATATCAAGATAAACAGGAACATCACCCAAAATCTCTTCCGCTATAATCTTAGGTGTCTTCCAAGTGAATGACTGCATACAATGGTTATAGTAATTCCCTTTCATCAACAGAAGAAGGCAAGCAGTAGCACTACTGAAACAGACAGCATACTTGGCATGGTGCATCTTACAGAGAAGTTTCTCCAACTCCCTCACATACTTGCCGTTAGTAACTTCTCCACTCTCTAGTATATCCGATACATCTATCTTAGGTATGTTTGGCTTGAGGAACTTTATCTTATACATTTCTTTATCCCCTCTTTAAGGCTTACTTTGGGCTTCCATCCCAATTCTCTTATAGATTTCTGTATGTCAGCTTTGGTTTCCCAGGCTTCTTGCTTACGGACCAATCCATATGTGTGCATCTTCTTGTTTGGTTGTATAAGCGTAGCTAAGTAGTTCAAACTGTAATTAGTCCCGCAACCCAAGTTATAGACCTCACCATTACGACCATATTTTAAAGCCAAGTAAGTGCCTCTAACTATATCGTCTATGTAAGTGAAGTCCCTCTTGTTCCGACCTAAGTTTGTAATCCTTAGTTTCTTGCCTTCCCTTTTCCTTTTAATGAACACTCCTATCACGGTGGAGAACTTCCCTGAATCTATCTGCCTCTTTCCATAGACGTTAAAGTATCTTACTATGACACATGGCAAACCATATACTTTAGTAAACAGTTCGCACATCTGCTCTCCCATCAACTTAGAAAGTGCATAGGGTGTCTTGATGTCAGGTTTCATGGTCTCAATGAAAGGAACTTTATTGTCACCATAGACTGAACTGCTGGACGAGTAGATGACCTTCCTTGCTCTTACTTGCTTGCTGGCGCAAAGGACGTTGATTGTGGAAGAGACATTGTTGATTATCCACAGGTCTGGTTCTTTTAGGCTGGGTTGTATCCTTGCAAATGCAGCTAGATGTATGACATAGTGCGGCCTAATTCTCTTGAAGATGTTCAATGTGTTCCTCTTGTCGCATAGGTTGACTCCAAACCACTTAAGCTTCGGGTTTAGATTCTTAAATTTACCTATCTCAAAACTATCAAGACCATAGACATCATACCCCCTTTCAATAAGATAATCAACCATGTGAGAGCCTATAAATCCTCCACAACCCGTCACAATCACCTTCTCTTTCTTTTTGGGAAAAGTCTCATTTTTCAGGGGTATCGCCTTTAAAATAACTTCAACACTTGAGGATGGGGACCCCAATAGGGAATGAGGGGCATACGAGTTGTTATCTTAGGATGATATTTACAATATTCATCATTGTCCTTGTATTTCAGATGTTCCTCTCTGAATGGGTTGTCCTCGATTTCTCTTGTTTTGGCATATTTCTGCCTGATGTCCTCAATACCTTTACAATGCCCATAGTGCCAAATAGTCGGGTTGGGATAAAGCGGTCTAACTTTGGCTGGGAGTGCTGGCAATTCATTCTTTGTATATAATCCGTCATGTCCTGTATCCAATTGTTCCATGTGTAATAATCTTTCGTGTATCTTCCCCTCCCAATGCCATTTGCCGTCATTCTTGAATATCCTGCTTTGAGAGAAATGGAATCCATCATTCCTGCCATCCAAGGTCCTATAATTATACATAAAGTGGAATGTGAAAAGGTTATACGCATCCGCTGGATTGTCTGTTATTATCTTCTCTAATTCTTCTCTCTTTACAGGAGTTCCGTCTATGTTGGCTAAAATCTCATCCGCATCTATAAAAATTATCCAATCCCCTGAACACTCTTTAAGTGCTTGGTTCCTCCAACTTGCAAAGTCTGTTTCTTCTGTGTTCTGTATCACAATCTTCAAGTGAGGAGATTTCCCCCAAACAGAAGGAGAAGTCAGATAACCTAATTCTTCTTGAACTCCCTTTCTAATGAAGATAACTTCATCAACAATCTCTTGAATACTGGCTATGCAATATTTAAGATAGGGTTCATTCTCCCCCACTAGAACCATAGCACTTATCTTAGCCATAATTCTCAAACTCCTTAATCCTCACATTTCTTAGGTTAACATACCCACATCTGAGGCACTTCATACCATAGTCGGGATTGGAAACTATCCTACTTGACTGGCAGACTGGGCATTTCTTTGGATATATCATCTTTCCACTTTGCCGATGCACTTTAGCAACTTATCCACGTCTTTGTAGGTTGTGATTCCTGTATCGTCATACGTCTTGTAGCAGAGTTCAAGCTGGTCAACTCTGATTTCCAAGCCGTTTATCTCCTTCATCTGGGTCTTGGTTGTGTTCTTGTAATCGTTTATGAAATCGTTGAGTTCGCTTATCTGGATTGACTGGCTGTCGACTATACTTGTCATAATAGGTTCTGAGTAGTATGCTCCTATGAATAATCCAGCCACCAATGCAGCGAAAGCCATCAGCAAAACGCCCCCTATTTGAACCTTATTCATTCTATCCCTCCTTTGTAAAAATACCCCTATTTTAGGGGTATTGACTTATTTCTTTTTCTTTTTCGTCATTTTCTTCTTTGGCACATTTCCACCTTCTTTTTTGTTTTCATTCCCCGTCTGCTATTTCATTATCTTATGCTTCTTTGTTGAAAGTATGTAATATAGCAAATTGGGTAAGAATATCAACCAAAAGAATAGTATTGCGAGAACGACATGCCATCCAGCTTTGCTTGTGTTCTTCTTCATCATAATATATGTTTCTGTCTCTCTATCTATCTCATAATCCTGGCTTTGGTAAAGCTTTATCTCACTCATAACATCTTTGCTCACTTTCATGTTTTCCTCCTTAATCTATCGCTGCTAATACGATTATTCCAGCTATGACAGTGACTGTGATTATCACGATTGCTATGATTATCCAAAATATGATACCAAATATCATGGACATAGCGTCTGGGAATGTTACTGCACCAACGATTATGGCAGCAGCTATGATTATGCAGATTCCAAGTAATAATAATCCTACAAATCCCTTCTTCATGTCGAGTCCTCCTTGAAGTTCTCTGTTTTTAGATAGTCCTTAAGGCCGCTTTTTAAGTCATACTTGGCCTTGAAACCCATGATTTTATCAGCCTTTGTAGTGGCTGCACAAGTATAGTCGACATAGTTCTTTAAGGGATTCTTGATATACTCCTTCTTTTTTAATCCAACCAATTCAAGCATATAGTTTATCTCTGTCTCCTTTCCTGTGCCTACATTGAAAATATCGCAAGTGTTCTTCTTTAGGTATCTTTCTGCTATCAAGAACGCCCTAACCACATCTTTGACATAAGTGAAATCCCTTGTCTGTGTCCCATCCCCATAAATCTTAAAGAATTGGTTTTTCTGTTTGGCTATCAAAGCCTGAGTGATTAAGTTTGCATACTGCCCCTTCCTCCAATCATTCTTGCCATAGACACTGAATAACCTAAGACCTATTGAGTTCACTCCATAGAAATCAAAGTATGTCTTAGCCAACCGTTCCATGTAATACCTGGCCTCTGTGTAGAAATCAGTATTCTTAGGAACCAACGCCTCATAATGCGGTGGATTATATCCGTTATAGACGCTGGAAGAGGAAGCCCAGACAAGTTTCGTATCATGCTCTTTGCAATACTCCAACACCTCTATGAAGTCTGAAATGGCTTCCCCAACTAAGTGTCTGTCATTCCTATAGAGAGGTGTAGAGGATGGGATACCTAAGTGAAATATAGTCTTAATATCTTTATGCTGGTGTATAGTTCCTATACTCATATTGCTCCAATGTGTGTTGTTTGGCATTGGTTTGCTCATGGAACTAGTTGAAAAGTCATCAATACCTATCACATGACGAGTTTTGCCTACTTCTTCTGCCAGATTTCCTCCAATGAAGCCATTAAACCCCGTGATTATAACATTCATTTCATCACCGTTTCTGGTTCAATCCAATTAAGCACTTCCTTTATAGGTATTTCTAATTGTGTATGACAATCTCTGCATTTGACTATCATGTTCTCTTGGAAGAATTTGGGGCGGATTATATTTATATTATGTATATGAAGATGACAATTCCGACATAAACTAATTAGATTATCATCAGAGTTGTTTATCTTCCCAAAATCCCTGTGGTGAACCACTAATAATGATGTCTTATTACATATTTGGCAAGTATAATTATCCCGCTTCTTAATCCTTCTTTTCAGGCTGTCATTGAACTCACAGGAATATTTCCCAAAAGAAATCCCGCCTTTCCAGCGGTAATGATTACTTCCAGAGATTTCAGGTCTATCTCTGCCTTCCAACGGATGTCCTTCTCTTTTCCATTTTTTAAGTCTCTTTGAACGAACTATTTTTTCTATCTTTGGATGTTTCATTGGATTATCTTCCAACATTCTTATTCGGGAATAAGGTCTCTTTATACCTATTAACTTATCACATCTTTTTCTAACCCATTCTGGATTTTGTTTTCTGCCCACATTCACTTTATTTCCTTTTTGAAAAGTCATGTTAAAACCAACTTAATATAGATTTTCCCAAACATTATCTGAGTTTTTAATTGCCCTTATCCTTCCACATCTCTCACAAAGAATTACATCCCCTTTCATCCCTATCTTGTAATAACAATGCCCTTTACATTCTGGCATAAATAATTCCCTCCTTCAAGCACATTCCATTTTCCTATCTCTTGCATCATTCCCTCCTACAATACTTCCTGAGAATTTGGTCGATTTTAATCTCACCTTGGTAGCCGCATTTGACATCAAGCAGAGTGGAACAATAATTGTCTAGATTGCTGTCTTTCTCCAGATATGGACATTTCCTGCCTTCAGATAGCAATTGCATCAAAGTATCAAACTGTTGTCCTGTCATTTCCATACTATCGTCTCCTCTTATTCAATTCAATGAATAAAGTATTTGTGATTGACGTAACATTATCTGAGGTGAACTTGACCTTTTCTAAGTATATTGATGTTACCTTTATTGCGGTCTCAACACAGAAACTCATCAAATCCTCAATAGGAATCTCTGCCTGAGCAGAAGCTACCTCACCGCCTTTCTGGAAACCGTTTACCGCCTCTATGGAATTAATGACATGACTCACATTGGGCTTGCCTGTGACTGGGTTGCTTCCCCATTCATTGTCGAAATAATCCACTGCAACAGGCTGCTCTAGGCATAATTTGGCTGCCTGGTCAAACAAATCCTCTTTGAACAGCCTGAATATGCGGCCTGATATTTTGAACTCCCAATAACTCCCTTTCTGCCCTTTCTTCAAACTTGCCTCTTCAATCTTGCCTTCTATTTTCATGCCTTTTCCTCTTAGCTGAATTATAACAATTTTTGAAACATTTTGTGCAAATCCTGTATCCCGTCTTTGACCACCCTCTTCTTCCCGCCTCTATTATTACAGGAGGGCCTTCTATCTCTTTGCTGCAAATATCACATTCGCTTTCCATGAATTTCCCTGTATTTCTTCGCTGCCAAGATGCCAGCACAATCCAGTGCTTTCCATCTCCAATATGCACAAGTACATGTCCAATTGTTCTTGGTCGAGTTGAATGTCACCTTATGCATATCCCTGTTTGTGTCAACTATGTAAGCATCATTCTCTTTCTTCACTTGCGGAACTGCGTAGAAATCACACCTGTTCCCCAATTCCACTACTACGAAAGGAAGCATCCTTTCGCTTTTCTTTATTATGCTCATAACTTCACCCCAATGCCAAGTTCTCTCTTTTGCTCATCCGTCAGTTTTTTTATATAGCATTTTGCCATTGTCATGTTAAATGCTTCTGGTCGTCTTGCCCTCCATTCCCTTTGTTTCCTGGCATTCCAAGTCGGGTCCTCTTTGCATTTTTCATGGAACCACTTCAATTGCCTATCTCTTGTAGGTGTCCTTTCCTTTAATTGTTGTCTTCCTGCCATAAATTCACCATATATGATATATGTATATACTTGCTTACTTATAAAGCTTTGCTCTTATTCTCATCTATCCATCTTCTAAGGTAGTTTGTTACTCCCACTCGATTAAACTGGTTCTCTTGGGTCCTGTGGCAACTTGAACATAATGTTATAAGGTTATTGAGAGAATCATCTTTGGACCGCTTAAAAGGATTGATATGATGAACGTCCAAATCCTTGGCAATCTGGTCTGCCCCACATTTTCTGCATTTGAAACCGTCCCTTTTTAGGCACTTAATCCTATTTTCCTTGAAAAGTTCTCTCATCCAACAACCTTCTAATTTCTATAGCTTTATCATGGCTTTCATCAACGATTCTCATGGCATCAGCGACTCTATGGCAGGGGAAGCATAGCCAAATCGTGTTCTTCTTAAGAAGTTCTGGGTTCTTCCTGACTTCTGTGGTCTTGAATTCGTATTTATAATGGTGACAGTTGCATCCATGCTTTCCACCATCATTTCCACAGGCTTGGCAGTTCTTGGGCTTATTCCAATCCACTGTGAATTGACTTCTTCTATACAGGATTCTCATTTTCATCCTTTCACCTCTTTTAGGTTGAGAAGAAACTTTGTGTTCTCCATCGGCTCGGAAAGGTATAAATCGTGTAGAAAACAACAGGTTGGACATTGAATGACCGCTATCTTTATTGTTTCAAGCATCCTCCCTACCTGATGCATCTCTCCTTCATAGCCGCATTTAAGACATTTCATTTTCATTTCCCATCACCCTTAATCAGTTCCAGAAACCTCTCTATTGCGGCATTCCATCCTTGATAATATTGCTTTCCTTGTATTTTCAAATCAGCATACAAAGACCTTTGTTCCGTGACCGACTTTGTCAGTTTTGAACCAAAGGGGGTGTCGCAAAATGGGATAACCCCCTTACGTTCTCCTATCCCCACTTCCAATTATGACTGTCAAAATGCACCCACCATTTGCCTGTGAATTTGCCGTCAACCATCTCGTATTCTTTGCTCTGCTCTATGAAACCAAGAAGCTCGGCTTTCTCGGACTTGAGCCTCTTGCTCTCCTCTATGTTGAGCCTGTTCTGATTGATGTAATACTCCTTGTCGGATTTGAGCTTGGCTATCTCATCTGCCGCTATTGCTAATTTATGGATAAATTCTTTCTTTGGAATTCGGAGAAACTCAACTCGTTTTTGGAATTCCGCAATCTCCTTCTTCGCATCCTCCTTCACCAGGCAGTCATCGCAGTCAGGTACGTCCTTGCGTAGTTCTTGGATTTCCTTCTCTTTCTCGGCTATTATCCGCCTATAATCATTATGGATGAAATCCAATTCCTTGTCTTTCTTGGTAATGGTATCCCCATCCTTCTGTATGTCCAGTATAACAACGATACGGCCTATTGCATGTATTAGCTTGCTGATTATCTGCTCCTTCTCGGCAATTTCGGCTTCTTTCTCCCCTACCATTTCTCCATTATCTTCACAGACTTCTTGAAGCTCCTTTATCTTCGCCTCGGATGAGGCAAGGGCTTTCTCAAAATATCTTCTATCTTTCAATATGAATTTATCCACCTTAGTTAAGGGTTTTTCCGTTTTCATACATAACCACCCTGTTCAAGAAGCATTATTCTCCGTTCAATGTTCTTTATCCTTTTTTCATGTCTCATCACAATGCCAACCATTTCCTTATTTATGCAATCCCGTAACCATGCTTTTGGAACTTTTATCGAAGTTTCCGTTTTATAATTAAGTAAGTCTGGTCTAGTGTCCTTCTTTTGTTTCATATATGATATATGTATAAGGGTGCTTATAAAGGTTTCCCCTTCAAAGCTTTATATATATGTGCGTCTAATATATGTATATGGAAGAAATAAAAGAGCCGATTGAATCTAAAGTCCGCACTAAAATATCTCAAATAGCCAATGGAAATTTACGTTACGAAGTAACAACCAGGGCAGATACAGTCCAAGAGGCTTTAAATCTTATGAAAGAAGCAAAGAAAGAATTAGAATTGCTATGCCAGCAGCCAAGCGACAAATAAACAGCTTTCTATGATGAATAGGCTATACAATACCCAAAACACCCTTTCTATGTTGCCCATTAAACCATTCCGTTGACATATTCCTTCAAGCATTCAACTGAGCAGAAGTTAAAAATATGTGGCTTGTTGTATTCCCCGTTCTTGATTATCAGTTTATATATCCTGCCCAATGTGCAACTGCAATTACAGTTCTTGCATTCCTTTACCATATTCTCCCTCCTCTCTATTTACAGCATTCTTTTGCTGACTCTTTGTCCTCATATATTTCTTCGCATTCACTACATTTCCACGCTTCTGTTTCCTCTCTTTTCTCCTCCATGCAGCAATCTATGGCCTCGTCTTCGCTTTCGTATAAATTATCACATGAACTACACTTAAAGCCTGTTACTTTCTTCGCTTTCATAATTCCTCCTTTAATATTTTATGCACTCGAAACAGATATATATAGCTTTGTCTTTTCCGAGTTTAAATAACATACCTTCCTTTTCCCTATCACAGCATTCGCAGAGCATTCTACCATCCCTTTAACGAACAATCTTCACAAAGATAACCTGAGTCCGTCTTTACAAAGTCGTATTCTCCTTCTTTCCCACAGCTTATACATTTCATCCTTCCATGTCCTCATCCACAATAGGGGCTAAAACCATAGCGATTTTATCCTTCTTACTCGACCTGAATAATATCGGATGGTTGTCATTGACGCTTACCACTATCTCGCTAATCTCAAATGCTTGTATGGCTTTCAGAACCTTAAGAAATTCCTTTATGTCTATTTTTGAATGTTTGTATCCGCTTAAATCATTAACTGCACAGAATCCCTTGACCATACAGTTGTCTAATGCGACTTGCTCCATCCAATTCGGCTTGTCTTTCTTAAGATTCTTGTTTTCCTCCTCCAATTCCTTTATCCTATTTTCCATAACCTCAACATCTTCTTTTAAACTCATATTCCCACCTTCTTCTCCACCATTTCAATCAAAGCCTTAGCGATTAAAAGAATCTCATTATTGCTAAAGGCTTTGAAGTTCTTAATCTCGATTTTGTTCTTCTCATAGTTTATTGTTAGCTTTTTCATTTAATCACCCAAACTATCCAAGTCGCTGGCTATATTCAATTCAGATGATATTATGTTCCATCCTGTTTCTACCATCCCATCCCTTATATGTTTTGAATTTCTTTTAAGGAAATCCAAAGCCTGTTTTCTTGTTAATTCTATACCATCAGCTTTAGCCTGTTCTAAGACATCATCAACTGACCATCTGACTTCTCCAAACCATTTTTTCATACCATTCCCTCCTTAATAGGAAACAGGGAAACCAGATAATCCCTCTCTCTCATGGGTTCTATGTTAATCAGTTCCCCTATCTCCACATATTCTTTTATCCTTCTCTCTGCTTGTCTAATGCTCATGTTTTGTGTAGATATTAACCAGCGTTTTAACTCAGTCGTTCTTTTTGGCTCTTTGCCCATGTATTGATAAAGCAGGTTGAATATGGGCGATTTTGTTGTTGCTCTTTTTAGAATGTAAGTTTTCCAATCGTATTTGGTTTCTTGGCAGAATTGATAATCCCTAAATGCGTTAGCCTGTGTTCTTAAGTTCAATGCGGTCATGTCGCTTAAGACGCTAATTAAATATTCAGTAACATCTTTCTGCCAGGGTTCTGTTGCTATCTCATTCATTATGTTAACTATCTCCTGACGGCTGAATACCAACTCTATAAAGTCAGAACGGCTTACTAAAGCGTTATAGTTATCTAAATACTTTAAATCGACAATCTTATTAAAGTCAAGGATGAGTTT